>Ga0209728_1000048_pt1 | contig 118022 bp, 248 predicted proteins | sample RifGroD1_FD_183997 | JGI IMG/M metagenome (GOLD analysis project Ga0209728, IMG submission 183997) | Groundwater microbial communities from Rifle, Colorado, USA - Groundwater D1 (SPAdes) (version 2) | ecosystem: Environmental > Aquatic > Deep subsurface > Groundwater | place: Rifle, Colorado... | reverse complement strand
ACGTACTAAAAATTCCTGCTCCAAAACCGTAAACATATAACCACGAAGTAGGGACATAATCAGAAATTGCTGTCATTACTATAATATATAAGATAATACCAATCCATTTTTTCATTATTATTTCCTTTTTTCCCCCTAATAAATTATTTTATATAGGATGAAATCGACTACTTATCTGGTTTTAATAATCCTTTTTCAATAAACATGTTTCTAACAATTTCTCTTAATTGAGATTCTACAATATCTTGAAAGTTACTTTCAGAATATAGGTTGTCAATCTCATTTGAAATATAATTTAAAAACATTTCTTGAATGTCTTCCTCTGGAATAGAATTAATTGCTTTAGTTACTTTACTGCTTAAAGCTTTTTTGTGATTGTCTTGCAATTTAATTGTATCCATTTTTAGTCTCCTAACTCTAATCTTTATCTATTATACGAGTATTACAATTACAGTTTGAATATTCATCAGCATCTATTAATGGACACCACTCTGGAAAAGAATATCTATCAGTTTCATTATGTATTAGTTGATAATTATGATTTCTTGTTTCAGTAACTCTACATCTATACTCGCTAAAACGTATTCCACCTTTACCTGTTGCATTATGTTTTACAGATACATTGGGACAATTTAAGCATGATGTAACTTCTTGAGTATATAGTTTAATCAATATGTCCTCCTTTCTGTACCATAAAAGAAATATTTTAATTGAATTAAATTATATTTACATCCCTCTCAACTCTTCTTTTTGCTTGTACTAGACTCAGATTTGACAGTAGGTGATTTTGTACCAACAGATGGTTTTGTCACATTAGAACTGCCTGTATTTGTCTTAGATTTGACTTTCTTGTGTTTGCTTTCTCCCCAATCATCAAGATCCAAAACTTCATCCTCGAACCATCCCATTTCTTCATCGTCATCTTGAGATTGTTGTGTTTGAGGTTTTTGGATTTGATTAGATTTAGCACCACAGCCTGATAATATTAGAATTGGAATAATTGATGTGATAAGTAATTTTTTCATTTGTGTATCTCTTCCTTTGTTTTTTTTATTTCTTATCCATATACTAATAATAACCTATTTGATTATAAATGTCAATATTTTATTTTTTACTTTACACATATTCCTTCGTTAATCTTTTCACCAAGTTTACTAGCAGTACGAATAGTATCATCGTCTTCTAAACAAACATCAAATTGACCATTAACCGCTTTACTTTCTGCCATCTTTCTTTGAAACCTTTTAGCAATTCCATTCTCACAACTATTTTCATAATAAAGATGATAAATTCTATTTTCTTGTGTACTATTCATCCGATAACCTCTTAAATCACTTTGGCTTACTACATTAACCATATAACTAGGCATATAATTTATATATGTAGGTATGTAAACTAAATTTAGACCAACTTCTACTAGTTTTGCATTAGTAATTAAAACATCAAAAGAATCCTTCTTTTTGTCTAATACTTCTTTTCTATTATAAGTAGCTACAGAAGACTTTAATAAAAAACATCTGATACCATTTTTTACTAATAGCAATTCAATTCTTTTTGAGATTGTATTGTCTTGCATATATTTTCCACCATTATTAAAATCAACATATATACAGCACTTTCTTCCCTCTGAAACTTCTTGTAAAACAATATCTAATAACTTTTGCTCTTTTGGTAAGATACAATCATTAATACATTTAGGTTGAACAAAAGTACAAACCTCTCCTTTGTTAATTTCAATACCGTCCCATTTAAAAGGATTGTTAATGTAATGTTCTACAATCGAACTCTCATACATTTTAGCATTAAAAGCGTTTGCGGATTTAATCTCGTTCCATAAATTATTTTCATTTCTTTCCATCTCATCAGTTTGTCTAATTGGAATATAATATTCGTTCTTATCAGGTAAGTCCTTACATAGATCATCTAGTGTAGCAAATATATAATTCTCTATAAGATATTTACCGAACACAATCGCATTGATTCCCTCGATCTCACGATAATCGCTATCTTTTATTTCACTTCTACCTGACCTATAGTATTCTCCATCTTTCTTTTTTGAAACAGCCATTAATGTTCCATAAGCTTTAATAAATTGTTCTATTTCTAAAACATTATTTTCTTTAAGTTTATTTGGTATTAAACCCAGTAATAAATTATGGAAAGACGATGCGTATCCAGAATTTGATGTTCCTGAAAGTGCCAATATTTTTTTAGTATAATTAAATAATGTTCGAGTTGCGTTAGAAATTATTGACGAAGCATTATTTTGCTCATGTATTTCATCGCAAATTATACTATCAAAATGTATATTTTTAGTTTTAATAAATCTAATTAAACTACTTTTCTTAGTTTTGTCGTATGTACTTTGCCATAATACTGCATTACATTGACTACATTTGTAATTACTTTTCTTAGGATTTCCTTCAAAATCTTTTTCAGTAAAAAATACATCTTCCTTTTTTCTCAATTCATTCTGTAGTGGTCTTCCGCAATCAGGGCAACATGCCATTGTAATCGTTTCAGTAACTTCTTTGATTGATGAATAATTATAATATCCCCCACTTTGCACTTCTTTTTTATGCTTAATTTTCATAGTTTTAATATTTATTCCTGATATTCGTTTTGCATCAAGCTTAAATGTTTCTTTTCCAACCAAAAAATAAGTAGGTTTTGTAAATTTTAATTGAGTTTTATTATATATTTGAATAAATTCAGATGTCTTCTTAATAATATGAATATCTACTTTATCCTTAATACTTAATTTAATTTCATCTTTCCACTGAGAAAGCGTAATGGCAGGAGCTAGTACTAAAGTAACATAGCTATTTTTACGATCAAAGAAATGACAATTATTTATTTTAACAGACACGTTAGTTTTACCAAATCCTGGGTCTGCAGCTAAATATACAAATCTGCTTCTTTTTAAAATTTCCAATCCACCTTGGATAATTGGAATTTGACCACTCGATGGAACTATCTTTCCTTCAAATATCTTAGGATGTACTCTTTTAGGATCAAACAAAACTTTAACATTCTGCTTTAATCTTTCTTTAATGGGATTTAAAAATGCAAATATGTAATCCTGAACATCTTCAATTTTACTCCAATCAAAATCCTCTGCATATCCTTCTAATGTCAAAGCATTTAAACTTTGTTTAAAATAAGTCACATTAACTTTATAAACTTTTAAATCAGTATATAAAGGATTATTTGTATAAACCGTACATTCGCTAACACATCCATAATTACTACTATAACTACTTTTATATTTAGCATTTGTTTCATCATCTTTATCTAAAATCATTTTAACTATTTCACTAGTAACAGGTAAATAATGAATATTCCTTAAATATTTTGTAATAATCTCATTCTTGTCTTCATTATTCCAATTAATACAATAATCATTTATTTTAGTATTATAAATTATTGTATGAGTTAAATCATTTTCCATTCTATCAGATTTATAACGATAATGATTTTCTCTACCATATAATGACTGCTCAAAGAATATATCTTCTCTGTCTCTAAGTGCGATGTGATATGAATGAGATATTAAATCAGAGCATATTTTTCTATTCTTGATATGCAAATCACATAGAGAAATTAATATTGGTTCATTTGAGTCCAATATTATTAAATCAGCATTACAATTAATGGTGTTTTTATCTGTGGTTCTTAAATATGGAATCAATAATTACTCTCCTCCAAGTTCTTTTATAATAATTTTTCCATTGTCAGAACATTTTATCTTATATTCAGATAAGGAAGGCTGCTACTAAAATATAGATAGTTTATCTATATTTAGACAATTGCTGATTCATGGTGTTTACTTTCACAATATTTCTATTACTACTCATATTTGATGTAACACTCCACAGCCATAAATTCCCGACTAGCCATCGGTATTTGAAAATTTAACTTTTACTATACTACTTTATATTCCTTAGCATTTTTTAAATTAATACTTGCATTCTTATCACGATCTAAAATAATTCCACATTCTTTACAAACATATCCTCTATCTGAAAGTTTTAAATCGCTTTTAATACTTCCGCATTCAGAACATAATTTACTTGACGGGAAATATCTATCAACTATTCTTAGTTCAATATTATTCAAAGAACATTTATAAGTTAATTGCCTTCTAAATTCGTAAAAATTTTGTTCTGCAATAGCTTTTGACAAATGTTTATTCTTCATCATGCCTTTTACGTTTAAATCTTCAATAGTAATATACTCTGGTTTGGATTTTACCAAAGTATTTGTAATTTGATGAGAATAATTTAATCGGATATTAGATATTTTTTTATAAATTGTTTTTACCTGAGATTCTAATTTAATAATGTTCTTTGTTTTAATAAACTTTTTACCATCTTTATTCATTTCATACTTTTTGGAAACCTGTCTTTGAAGTCTTTTTAACTTCTTTTTGAGTTTTCTAACATTATCAGTCTTATTGATATTCTTAAATGGCTCATCAATATTACTAACAATAGCTAAATCCTTAATTCCTAAGTCAATTCCAATTCCTTCGTTTTCAGATGGTGAGTAGTTATTATAATCCGCAATTTCACATAAAACCGAAACATAATATCTCCCAGCTTTCATTGAAACAGTACCACTTACCACTTTTTCATCAGTAGGAATATATCCTTTTTCTTTTAATTCAATATAACCTAAATTAGGTATCTTTACCTTATGCCTCTTTACAGTCCAATCTGTTTTATTATTTTTTGCATAATATATCTTAATATTTTGACTTTTCTTCTTTTTAAATTTAGGAAATTTACCTTGCCCTTTAAAGAACCTCTTATAAGCAGTTTCAGCATTTACAATAGCCTTTTTCCTTGCCATAGATCCACAATTATTAATCCATTTAAATTCCTCAAGAATTTTGACTTCATTATTAATATACTTATCGAAATCATTAGCACTCATAAATGATTGTTTCTTATCTATTTTCCCTTCCTTAAATAATTCATACAACTCTTGGTTTTTAGCTAAATAAGAATTATATAAGAAGCGACATATGCCAATAGATTGATGGATCTTATCAATATGTTTTTGTTTGGTTATTCTAAGTTCAGTTTTAAAACCTTTATACATACTTGCCCTCACATCTATAATATAAAATTATCCAGAATCTCCTAATTCCTTGATTACTAATTTACCATTATCTGAGCATAAAATGTTTAAGTATGGTAAACTCATTTTAATAATTTTAGTTTCTGTAATGTTTTCACCATTTTCATCCTTATATTTATTTATCTCTTTCTTCTCAATACTCTTAGTACCACCAATAGCAACATGCCTACCAGTACCATTTTCTAAAGATATTTCTCCATTAATCATTCCAGATGCTAGGAGATTGCTTATTTCACCTAATTTTAATGGTTTAGGGACAACTAACTTTTCTTCACCTAAATCTTTCAATTCTGTAATTCCTTTTACCCATTTCCAAATTGAATCATTTTTACTAATATGAGTAGTAGGAGATTCAATATATTTATTATTCTCTTTTGCTGTATCATAGTCGATGTAAGGATAATTCATTGATTGATATGTGTTGTATTGTCTAAGGTTGAATTCTGGTTCTGAGAGGATTATTTCTTTTACTTCATTGTATTGTTTCTGGAAATCCATTGCTTGTAGGGAATTTGATAGGTCGTAAGGATGTCTTTTGAGATGAGCGATAAAGATGTATTGTTTGAATTTAGCATATTCTTCTGGATTAGTTTTATAAATTGAGTTTTTAAGGATGTCAAAGTTTTTAGATAAGATATCTAGGGAGTCTAGAAAATCATCTTTGCGAATTACGCAGACAATGTAACCTGTTTTATAATCTTTTGATGTTGAGGGATTATAGAGAAGTTGGCGATCAATAACGCTTTGCAAATAGAACTTTATTGATCGAATTTTATTGACCATTCCATATGGAGGATTAAAAAGTAATAATGAAATTGATTGCTTAGGAATCTGTTTTAATGTCTCAAATGCTTCATTGTATGAATCATAAATATTTTCATTTTCAGCAATAATTTTATATCTATCTTCAACAATTTCGTTAGCAATTTGAATAAAATTATTGCTTGTATTTTTCCTATCCATGATTGAGGAGAAACAATCGAGCCACTTTGCTTCTCCTGCCCATAAGTCAGAAATAACCACAGGATGTTCATTATGAAATCCAATATTATATTCACAATGCTGTTTTACCATGTCATATTGATTTGTATTTAACCAGTAGTCATAATAAATTAGTTCTATAGGAACATGATTGTCTAAACTTTTCATTGCTAATTCTTGATATATTCCTTCTTTAGTATAATACTCTTTTAGATAATTCTTCTTATAATAGTCAATTTCTATCCTACCAAGAAGCCCTAATAAGCGATGTGTTTCTATTTCTTGCGTTGGATAGAACATCATCTTGGAATCCGCATGTCCTGAATATGCCATATGTATCATCTCTTTTCTTATTTTGTAATCCTACAATAATTATATCTTAATTACCACATTACTACAAGTATTATTTAATTTATTTCTTTATATACTCAACTATTTCATAATACTCTGGATAACCAGTTATTCTTTTTAATTGTTTTTTAGCGTCTTTTATATTCATATAAAAAACTGTAATTCCACATACGCTTTGATACGGTTCAAATTTTCCAGATGTTTGATTATGATAATAAATTACATATAGTGGTATATATTCTTTATCCATTGTTTTTATTTCCTTTCTTTTTATACTTTAAATTTTTATACAAACTATCTAAATTTATGACATATCGCACAAAAAGTTTCACTAAATGGTTGTGATGTATAGTCCCAAGCATCTAAATCATCTCCCCATTTATGAGTGCATTTATCTTGGATATCATTAAGTTTTTGTCTGTGAAATTGATTTAATTTATCTCGTTCTTTTCTGTACCATTCATCTACATTTAACCGTTCTTCTTGCAATGGATGTAATTTAATTTTACTAACCATAATAGTTTATCCTTTCTTTAAAAAATTATTTTATTAATCTAATTCCCCATCTACATAAAAAATTCACATGGTTTTCTTTATCTTTTATCAAGAAATCAAAATATATATTCCTTTTTGCAAACCAATCATCAATATCAAGTAATAAAAATCCTAACCAATTACGCATTTTTGAAAAACATCCTTTAAATATTGTGATTTAAACCAATTTGGCTATTTCTGTACCAACCAAAGCTTCTATAATCAATTCTCCTAGATTTTCTCTATGCAACTCCCAATCATACATCGTACTGCCATAATATAAATCTGTCCATTTTTATTCTAATTGTGAATCACCTTTGTTTTTATAAATAAAGTCAATCTTTTTAATGTCACCATAGTCATCTTCGTCTCTTTCAATATCCTTCCAATTTGTATATCCTGAATCATTTTTAAGATATTGAAAAACTTTATAATTATTATTTGCTATAATATACTCTTTAATTGCTTCTTTATAATCTTTAGGAGAAGCATGGGTCATTATAATTTTGTATAGATTCATTTAATCAATCCTTTCAAATAGCATTTTTACTAGATAATATTATGTCTTTCTTTTATCTTGCGAATATATTCCTCTGCAGTTATTTCCCCATTTGCATATTGTTCAATTAAAACAACAGTATATTCACTAGGTTCTAGTCCCTCAATTGCCATAGATGCTTTAATACTTGATATAATTTTATCATGTTTGTTCATATTTTAACTCCTGACTTACAATAATACAGTGGTATTATCGTGAATTAATAAAACATGGTTGTGTAATCCATTTACTATTACAGTAAGGACATGCATTATATTCACAATGATTTCCCTTAACAACATTTGGTTCATCAAAATGTTTCTTACATATTTCACATAAGTATGGAGTTCTTCTAATCATTATTAATTACACTTCCTTTAAAACTGTACTTTTAACCAATGTCCTATATTTAATATAATTAATCATAAGGATAAGGATTTAATGCTGTTTTCGGAAAACCAATAATATCAATGTCAGATATTAAATCAACATAAATTTTATTAGTATCTGGTATACAGTTTACTATTTCAAGATGTTTAAGAAATTTTTCTTCTGCTTCTTCTTGATTATTTGCTTCAATTCTTCTTACATGAAATTGAATATATGATTCATCATAAAACCCTATATATTTAGAATAACTCATATCTTATCTTCAATCTCCTCTTTTAAGTTAACTCTTTACCACAAATAGGGCAATAATTAATATTGATATGCTCATTCATAGAATTCACTCCTGCTACAGTTTTGATTTTAATTCTTGCATTTCCTTTACAATCATTATCATTAATCCAAAAAGACAAGTTATTATTTTCTGATAGTTCCTTACCTCTTATACAATAATTACAGCCTTTTCTTTTTGTAATCGAACAATCATATAGCATTATTTTATCACTTCTTTCCTAGCAAATCAGTTTTTGATTGTATTTTTAATTTTGTCTACTTGTACCTGCCACTCTTGAGCAAATATCTTCACAAGCAATAGGAGTTCCATCCTCTTCGAACAATCTAAAAGTCATACCTTCTTTTATATTAATTGGTCTAATACTTTGCCATTCGTCATCAATTAAAATTTTACATGTTCTTGTATTATCAGACATTCTTAAACCACCTTCCCACACCATTTACAACTTTTTACTCCCTCAATTAACTCGAATCTTTCCTCATCGCCAATATAATTATGATTTTTACCAAGTAAGAAATTAGTATGATCTCTATCAAATAAGCATCTTCCAATTTTAACATATTCATCACAAAACCATTCAGTAATATCTTCGAATTCATTCATTTCCCAATTTGAATAATCCATAACCTGATATTCATTCCGCATAATTTTTGTCCATGAAATACCTAACCAATCACCATTTATTTTATACATGAAATATATTTGTGTTGGATAAAATTTAATTGCCCTTCTATTGAATGTTATAATATTTCCAGTAACATAATTTTTATTTCTCCAATAAATCTTAATGTCTTTGTTTAGATTCTTATGTAAGAAAGTGTATGTTCCTTCTGAATATTTAGGATTATATGGTTGTTGTTTAGGGTTTATTAATTTAAGGAATTCTTTAGCAATCATTTATTTATAATTCCCCCCTCTCTTACAAAATATCACTCAAAATATCTTCTAATTCATCAATAAAATCTTTTTCACTAACATCATAATCATCAAGAGCTTCTTTTAAATTGAATTGGTTATTCAATCTCTTAAATATCATCTTAACAATGTTGGAATAATCATATCCTTTCATCTCTGCACTATCTAAACGTTGAATCTTGCCTCTTGCCTGACCAGTAGTATAATGAACATTACATCTATTATCTACGTATCCTTTATCTCCTGCTTTGACTGTTGTTTTATTACCACTTAAGGCACTTTCAATCTCGAAGTCTTGAGAAAATCCAATTTCTTCTCCAATTTTATATGTATTCATTATTTAATCTCCTTTTTATATTCATCTTTTAATTCTAAATGTTTACTTGGGATATGTTTCATCATTTTTATGAAAACATGTATCACAAGTCAAACCATAATCACTTGATGAGCAATTCTTTAAATCGTAATCTACAGGACATCCAAATTTCATATATTTTCTCCTTCTTAAAACTAAGGTGTAATATATTTATATTACAATTATATACTACACCTTAAACACAATCAACTAAACCAAACCAAACCAAAAATCTAGCAACCTTAAATCAACTCCACTGTTACTCTAATCTGATGAACAAATAATTATTCTGAATAATTATTTTTACATTTGTTACAATAATCAGATGCTTCATTCTCAGAATTAAACCTCTTTGCTCTCATTGGATCAGTGATTAATGTTGAACTTTTGGTGTTGTGATTGACAAATGCTTTACCTAGAACATAAAACGTGTCAATGTAACCGTTTAGTAATCTTCTCATAATATTTACTGTCTCCTTTCATACTTTGATATAGTAAATATTATTTCTTAATTACATATTAAGTATACCATAAAGTATGATAAATTTCAAAGATTATTTTGCTTAAAAAATCGGAGATTATATAACTGCACAAAAAGAATTTAATTCATCTAAAGAATAAGTTTGAGAATGGCATTTAAAATCACTACCATTATTATCAGTCAACTCAATTTCCAACATATAACTATCTTCAATAATCTCTGAACTAGAAGGAATAATTATGGCTTCGTCTCCATTTTCAAAGTATTGCATATTATCAAATTCAGGTACTTCGACGTTATAGTCTATTAAAGTTCCTCTATCAGTTAATCCCCAACCTTTATAGTAGATTTCTTTATCCCACATGCCTTTAATATTAATTATTTTTACTTTATCTCCAATTTTCATAATTTGTTTTCTCCTTTCTATTATCAATTAAAAGTCAGAATTTATAAGGTTAAACCTTTTAATTGTTCCCTGACTCTTTCCATAATCTTTTCTCCAACAACCTTCTCTACTACTGAATCTATTCTCTTTTCTAATACCCATGTATTTGTATTGGCTAGTCTACTTATTGAGTCTTTGATAGTTTTGTCAACGCTTTTAGATAAAAATTCTTCATTCTCTAACTTTTCATTAAGAACCCTCATGATTAATTTTTCAAGCATTTCCTCGATATCAACTTTAGTGATCTTTAATTCATTATGTAGATAATTCTGTAATGCCTTATAAGTATCCATATTTACCTTTAATGTAATTTCTTTAACTTCGTCCATTATTGAACCTTCTTTCTTCAATTAAAATATTCATTTCGTCGGAAATGTCATGCCCTGTAACCCTTGCTATAAGCCACTTTCACTTTTTGCATTTTTAAGATTTACTCTAAACCCTTCATAATTTCATCAATTTCAAGTTCAACTTTCTTTTCATTAGAAAGTAATTGATGTAATTTAGACTCCATCATTTTAAGTTTATTTTCTTCCTCTTTTCTACTTACAAAATCAAGTTTAGATTTAATATCGATAATCCAATCTGATACTTCAAAACCAGAAATAATATAACCATCTAAACCTAAATCTTTAGCAGACATTGAGTATAAATTTAGTTTAATCAATAGAGTTGTTAATTGCTCTTTTGTTAAAACTTGAAGATTATGACGAATTCCATCAACTTCTATTGAACAATTGGTAATAGGATTAAACTTTTGAGATTTACCTAACTTAATTTTCTTTTCCTCAATTTGTTTCTTTAATACCATAATCTTCGAATCATTTGTTTCGTTTGCCATTTTATTTCCACTCCTTAATTAATTCATTTTTACTGTTGTAAGTGACCAGATATTTAGGTTTAATTGTATTAAAAACGTGTTCTTGAGATGCTTCTCTCATAAATATTTCATCTTTTCTCCCCTTGGAAGTAGTATAAACATTATAAGTTTCATTTTTTCTGTCATAATTAGAATATGAATAATGATAATAATTTCTTTGTCTTTCGATGTAATATCTTACATATTTTTTATCAATTTCAATATAGCATTTATTATGCCAATAAGAATTCTTTTCTAACAATTTCTTAAAATCATCTAATGTATAATCTAAATATGTGTCATTCTTTGGTTCTCTAGATGAATAACTACTATCTTTTAATAACTCATCCATCAAATCAGCGTAATCTTCTACACAATTTTCATCAATAATATCAATTATACTTCCTGATAAAGATTTTATAGAATTTATTTTCCTATAACTTGACTTTCTATCATAAAAAAAGTATGTTTTAGTTTCTTTACTGTCATCATTATTTTCATAAAATCTGCCCAAATAAATTAATTCATTGTTAGAATTAGATTTGTATGTACCGCCTAAGATTAGCGTTTTTCCATCGAATTTCTTTCTTTCGTGTCTTAGATCATTTAATTTTGATAATTCAGCATAATCAGGTGAATCAACAGGCATTAAAATTATATCTGAACCTGACCAACCATAGACAAATTCTCCTTCTAACCCCTTACCTTTGATCGAACTAGCATTTTCAAGAATATAAAGAAGATTTTCTATTGTAATTTCAAATTCGAAATTACGAGGGTCGAATACTCTACAATATGATTTTCGATGATCCCACCCGTTTGAATAGTCACCTACTTTTTTATTCAAAACAAATCCTGAAGTTGGTTCATTGGTAAATTCTTGTGGTTCAATTTTATTGTCGCGCCAACCCTGCCAACTTTTTTCTTTTCTCAGAACATTTTTTTGATCATAGTAAATAATATATGCCAGTTGGCCCGTATATGTATCATTACGTGTTTGATAACCAACTTTAATAGTTTTAGGTAAAAATATTGTACTGTTCAATTTTAGTTTATCACTCCTTTATTTCTTTATTATTTTCATCAACCTGTTTCAAGAATCCACATTCACAACTAATTGTTACAATTTCATCTTTTGAACTTACTTGTAGTTTTGTATCTTTCCAACTACTTCCGCAATCTGGACATTTCTTATATTTTCTAGTAATATTAACAAATTTAAATGCATCCATTAAATATATTGTCTCCTTTCATAAATTAAAGATGAAATTTAAACTAACTCTATTTCATTTAATGTATAATACGTTCCATTGAGTAGATAACTATCATCACCTACATGAAAAGTATTGTAACATCTTACATACTCAAGAACATTATCTTCTGCATTTGTTTTGTTCTTAGATTTTGTTTTTATAATTTTAGTACCCACGGGAACATTATTTGTATTTAATCTCGTCAATGTTGCAAAATAAGTTCTCATAAATTAATTCCCCCTTTAATCTTCTAAAATAACATCATATATTCGACCATCGATATCAATAAATTGAATATCCAAACTATGAATCGGTGCATCAGAAGCAGTATCTCCTAAAGGATAATCAAAATACATTTTATATTGTTTTTGTAACTTTCTAATATGTTGTTCTACATATTCATATCCATAATCCCCATTCACATAGTCCCTTCCAACCAATTTATCAATTTCTAACAAACATTCTGCAATTTCATTAAATACTGACTCAGCCATTATAATCTCCGGACATTTTTACGATATAAATTGGCTCTCTATTATGTATAAGATTTTTTACAATTTTCATTTTACAATTTCCTTTCTTCCTAAGTATTCTCTTTTAATCTTATCTTTAGATAAATTATATTTGTTCAATAAATAATCTAATAAATCGTCATTATGAATCATTTCACAATTACAGAATGGACAGTATTTTGGATCAATGACAGTGTCCTGAATTGGTTCTCCGATTTTAAAATATCCATTATCTATATTTTCTTGTGTAATTCCATACTCCTCTTTTTGCTCATCAGAACCATCAAATTTAATACGATATCTACTTGCATATTCTGAATCGATATCATCATTTACTACACATTCTGTACAAATATTATGTCCACACTTTTCACAATGTTTTACGAATTCCTCATAAACACTTTCTTCACAACAATCACATGAATAATAATCTACACTCATAATTTATATACTTCCTTTCTAATGCAATTTAATCTATTCTTAATTTTCTCCCCAATATTTACTTTTGATTAGTTTAAGTTTCTTAGTTTCGTCTTCATTCAATAAAATTCCTTCACCTTTGAAATTAACCCATGCATTCATACCAGAGAACCCACTCACTCTACACTCTTCGCCTTGATATAATACAATATCTCCACCCATTTTAGGAACATAAATCTTTTTATATTCTTCTTTCGCATCTATCATTTCCACAATATTATGTTTATTGAAATCAAATTGTTCAATTTTAGGTGACATATGTTGTAAATTAATAACTTTTTCTACATCATTTTTACTTCCAACATAAATATCTTCTTTTGACCAATCATAACGTCTATTGTCTCCATCATAAGGATCTCCATAACTACAACCACTTACTTTGACATACCAAAGGTTATCTTTATATTTGTCTAAGGTTTTGATGATGTCATTTTTAATTTGATTAATCATAATTTATCTCTCCTTTAAATTTGATTTATTTTAAAATGTTCTTTTGCTGGATTATTTACCATTTAACTCTCCTTCTTGTATACTCTCTTTGAATATTACTTTACCCTCTAATGCTCCAAAATTACTGTCTTCTTGGAAAGTATATGTTTCAACTACATCCCCTACTCTCATTGGTTTTGTCAAATACCATAAAGAATCATCCTTCCAAGTAGCTTCAACTAATTTTTGATTTTTAGGTAATTCAATATTAATTTTTCCTCCAAAATGTTTTGCTGTAAAATTACAACCAGTTAATCCTAATGTACATAGTCCTAATACTCCAATTAATAAAATCTTTTTCATTTGTTCATTCCTTCTTTCTTTATATTTTACTCTGTTTCTTTTAATACTCTTTTAGCATAGCAATATGGACATTCTTCACCACCATCATATTCATCACAATGACAGGCATTATCAACATATTGAATATACTCATCTTTTAGACATTCTAGTGCCATTCTTAATTCACTAATTTTATCTTCTAAATTCATTTATATTTTCCTCCTATAAATCTTCTACTCTTATTAATCGCATACCAAAACTTATTTTTACAGGTTTATTAGTTAATTTACTTTCCATAACTGCTTCTAAAATAGCAAGATACATATTGGTTTTTCCACATTGCCTTCCTTGAGATAATAAAATGTGTGAGTAGTCTCTATCTGGATAAATAATCAATGTTATAAGTGCTCCTTTCTAGAATAAATTTATAAATTTTATACCTATTCTTTAAAACATTTACATTTCTTGATTATTACATCAAACTCAGTATCATCTAACCCATAAAAAATATCGTTACTTCTTTATCTTCACAATTACAATTCTCCATACACCCTTCGTTAAAACAAGTATGATCAAAGTTATAACAACCCGCACAAATACTACCATCAGTAATTCTCATTTTTCTTTAAATACCACCTTCAAATAGTTCCTCTAATTTACTTCCACATATCCCACAATTTTTCATACAGTTCTGGTGTAACTCCTTTTGATTTCAAGTAATAAAAAGCATCTGAAATATTTCTATCATTTGGAAGATCAAATGGATATAAAGGAATTTCTTCTGAATTAATTAATTCCAATTCGTCTTCTTTCCAAAGAGTCAACCCTAAACAATTTGCTTTTTCATCGTCAAATAATATTTTATAAGGATAATCATCTTTTATAATATCAATAATTATGCCAGTTTTATGCAATAGATATTTAGGATCTGAATCAGATAATTTTATAATTTTTATCCTAGTGCTTACTTCAAATTTCATATCTTTATTCTTCCTCTCCTAAATACTCTGACATCTTACCTCTAAACTCTACAACCAAACTCACTAAATCACTTTTCATTTGTTCTTCTGCTTTCTCTAAAACATCTCTAGAATCCCCTTCTGTGACACCATATATTTTCTTTAATGCCTTTTGTAATAATTCCGTATCCTCATCTGTTGAACCATATCCATCACTATACATATCACTTTCAATCAATGCTCCATAAAGTAAAATATCTGTTTTTGTCATTGTTTATTTCTCCTTTTTTATATCTATTTTTTAATCTCAATTATTTTTCTTTCATTAACATCATATTTGCAAAAATTTCCATTCTCTGATATGTAAGGAGACATGAACCCAAATCCCTCTTGATAACCTGAATCTCTAAAATAATAATACATAATTCTAGTATCAACGTCATAACTTATTAATCCAGAAATATTAACCAATTTACTATTTTCTTTTGAAACCTGTTTTGAATTCGAATCAAAATTGCATCCTACCAAGCCCACTGAAACGCATATTAATAGACCAAACATAATTAATTTCTTCATTTTAATCATTCCTTTCTTTTATCCAACCAAATTGGTATTTTCTAGAATTACTCTCTAAAATATTTATCTGTTTCATCAAATGTTAAATATAATGTAATTTCATCTCCATATATTTCTATCTCTTCATCATCTGTTTGCTCGCCCATATAATAGTTGCCAACTTTAAACTTTGGACTATGGGGGTATTGGACGAATTAATTTCATATAACTTTCTTTTAATACCTCCAACAATTGTTCTCTTGTCATATTTTCAAAATCCATTTTTAATTCCTCCTTAATCCAATTGAATTGGTTTTTAATTATATATTTCCTTTATTTTTTATATAATTATTAAATATTTTATTACTAACTTCCATAGATTTCTTTTGCTCAGGATTATCTGGATGATAACTTCCCAACCACTCATCTGGAGATTTCTTCTTTGCATAAAATCTATCTTCATAAGATTTAATTGCTAATTTAGACTGTAAATCAGTTTTCTCTTTGTCAGTACAGTATCCAGTAAGCATTTCTATGCTTTTATCTGCAAAGAAAAGCAGATTTTGAGCCATAATACAAGCAAGTCTTACTTCTTCATAATCTGGTCTTTTACCATCTTTTAAATCAATAATAATATCAAGATAACTTCTCATTTGTATTCCTCCTATAAATTCGATAGCTTATGGGATATTAATAGTGTCTAAATATGTTTTAACATCTTTCTCTAAGTCGCTTTTCTTTACTTTAATAGCGATTAATTCTACCATATTTCTATACTGATCAACACTCCATAATTCATGATGAAACTTCCTATTGTCTTCGTTACGCTTCTTGATTATTCTATAAGGAGGCCTATCTTCTATATATTTCTTAAATTCTTCCTCTATCCAACGAATAATTTTATTATATCTTTTGTCAGAAAAGAATTCTTGTTTTAGATACCACTCTTCCATATCACTTATGTGTTTACCGCTATTACAAAGTCTACATGATGGTATAGCATTTCGTAGGTCATTTGCACCATCATCGTCTGCATGTTCTTTATGTAATTTTTGTTTATGTATTTTCAGATGTTCTTCTTGAGAAATCCCACAATAAGCACACTTATATTTGAAATACTTTAAACAATTATTCCATTCTTCATCAGTTATTTCATGGATTCGATGAGTAAGACCATATATTCTCACTTTTTCAGGATTGTTCTTAATCCATTCTTTGTAATCACTAATTATCTTTTCTCTATGATCTTTCTTATAAGATTTTGCTCTAGTATTATATGTCTCTTTGTTCTTATAATAATGATCTCGAATACTTTGTCTTGATCTTTCAACATTCAAAAGTCTATGAGCAATTGATTTAGCAGTGATACAAATTCTACAAGCAGGAGTCAACCCTGATTCTGGTCTGGATTTATTTATCATGTAAAAGTTATCTATTACATCTTCTTTCCATTTCTCACACATAGAACATCTTTTTTCAATTTTACCATTAATTTCTCTCCGATTAAGCCAATAATTATATTGTTTTCTTTCTTCTCTTGTCAATTAATTTATTATCTCCTTTATTTTTATTTATCTAATCTGCAAACTATTATGTAAATAACAATTTGCAGATTACAACTTTTATAAAATCTTTTCAATTTATTACAAATGACACACCAATATTTCAATGTCTGCATCTTTAAAAACAAACTCTATGTTATTCCTAACTAAACCCCACTGTAATCTATCAAGTCCACATCCTACCTTTGGCATAGCAATAAATTTAATATCGTTCTCTATTGCTAAATCCCTCATCATATATAACGCACGTTCAAGAGACAAATAAGTAGGTTTATTCCAATATTTTGCTTTAGTAATCAGATTAAAAACTCTGCCAATTTGAATACACATTGGATATTCAGGATTGCATTGAAGTAGTTTATTTCTAAGTTTAAATTTCTTTTGAAACTCTACTGCTATACCTGCTCCCATAGCACAATCCTCTGAGATACAATGAGCAAGATAGTATTTATCGTCTACTTCAAATAAATTGCGTTTTTCTTCTTTTAGTATCATACTACTCTTCCTATCATTTCATTAAATTGTATTTCTGAAATAATTGGTATCCCTAAATCTTGCGCTTTTTTATTTTTGCCAGTTGTTGAAGTAATGTCATTATTTAGAAGATAAGAAGTGTTTTTGCTTACTGAACCCGATAAGATACCACCAAGAGAAGTTATTAATTCTCCTACTTCATCTCTATTTTTGAATGTGGTAACTTTACCTGTGACAACGAATGTTTTACCTTCAAGACTATTCATTCCAACCATTCCTTCTTTCTTTTCTTCTTTATATTTTTGTTCATAATCTTCTAAATACATCCATTTATAACTTTTATATGTTTTCTTTTTATTATTACAACAATTCCATATTCCAGACTTGTTAAACCCTTCTATATTACTCATATTAGTATATTTTGCTATCAATCTATTATCGTTAGACAATTGCACTACAGGTCTTGGTGTTTGTTTAACAATCTCTTTATATGGTTTTATATCATTTATATTATTGTAATAATCTACTGCAAACATCCATCTAAAACCTTTATACGACTTATCTTTTCCTCTACAACATGCAGAAATATTTGTCGCAGTAAAACCTTCTATTAAAGTTAATCCATTAAATTCTTTTATAAAATTACCTTCTAAATCTAACTGGATAATATTTTTTCTTTGCTTTACTTGTTTAATCTTATAATTATCTGGTTTAATTAATGATTTTCTTTCCACACCAGATTGTAATAAAGAATAAGAAACTTGCAATATTTCTCCAATTTCTGGTATTGTATATCCCTCATTAAGTAAATTTTGTGCCTTTTTAACATCCCAAGAACTTTTTATATGTCTCATTGAAGTATCTACCCAATCTGGCACACTATCTACTTTTGGGAAAAATAAACGTATTGCTCCTAATTGAGTATAATTTCTTTTGTCTATAGCCATATATTCATATCCACTTTTAATTGCGTAATTTTTCTTTACTAAATCAAGTTTTTGTTTTTCTATATCATCATGATATTCAGATTGGCATTCGATCAATAAATTCAATTCTGGAACATAAATATCGTAAGCACTTCTTCCTCCGTTAAAACCTTTAAATCCAATATCATACTCCCATTTAGTATTTGGATAATAATATTTCAAAACTTGCTTTAAAGTAATTGCTATTATACTTTCGCATCTTTCATTAGCGCATTGAGGGCATCTTGTTCCAACAAGGAAACTGATTGGGATTATGTCCCACTCGTGACCACATATATTGTGTCTCATTTTAATATATTCTGTGACTAATACATATGGTTCTAATGGAGTATATTCGTTTCCAACCAAATTATAAACTTCATTTGTGAATTCTTCATTTGTTCTTGTCTTTGCTTTTATAAATCTACTAGTTCCACATATTTTACACCTTCTCCCCTTTAATACATTTGAAGGAGAAGCATACCAATTCTTATTACCACACTCACATTGATGTTTTATTTTTATTCTAGCACCTAAATAATTCTCTAAAACGAAAATGTTAGGATTAAAAATATGTAATTCTTCAACATAATCTTCATGTTTTTTAACTTGACCCTCAGAAACTCTTTTCGTCGCACATAATTTACAAGTTCTATTATTTAATACATTAGATGGTTGTGCATACCATTCATCATTACCACATTCACATTGATGTCTAATAGGAGTATGATTACCATTATATTTATCTAAGACAATAATATTTTCATTAACTTGTCTTACTTTTAAAACATATTCTTCGTGAGTTGTTTTCCTTGCCATTTAATGCTCCTTTCTTAATTATAACTTGGCTCATTCTTATCTAATCTCAACTTCTTAAACACTGGAAATCTTAAACTAATTCCACCTTGCTGATTTTTACTTTCCTCAAAATATTGTATTTCTACTACACGATTAAGATACTCTTCTTGATTGTTCCAAATATATTCTCTATCAACATCTGTAAATCCTGACCCTACACCACAACTATAACCCTTGTAATCTACAACCAAAGCTCCTAATTTGCCCTTATATTTACCTGTGCCTTCTTCAAATCCAATTACCTTAATATCACACGTAGACATCACTTTAACTTTTAATATTACATCACTTCTTTTACAAACGTAAGGCATATCCATATTAACCATTAATCCTTCTAACCCTTGTTCTGTTGCCCAAGACATCCATTTTCCTACTTCGCTTAAATCTTTTCCAATATATAAAGATTTAACTTCTCTGCAATGTGGAAGATCATATGTTTCAAATATATTACTCAACCTTGATTTTCTCGCCACACATTTACTTAAAGATTTACTATTTTGAAATTCTTTAAGGTCTAATACATCAAAAATATGAAATACTAATCCAGTTTTATTACTTCCTTTGCTTCTTGCTTTAGAAGTTGTTTCTGCATAAACTTCAATTGTACTGCCCTGAATATCTGCAATCAATTCTCCATCAAAAACAATATTGTCTATTGGTAAACCAAGAATATCTGATTCAATTTCTTGAAGTCCTTCATATGGTTTTCCCTGTCTGCTGAAAGATTTAATAATCCCATTATCTTTAATTACTACAACACGATTTCCATCCTTCTTCTCACTCACAACAAAATCACCTTTAATTTTATGCTGATGCTCCTCAAATTTCTTAGCTAACATTACACTGAATGTTTTTATAAATCCCTCACCATATACTTTATTTAGAGTACCTTCTGTAAGGCCCAATGTTAAATCCTTAGAAACAATTTTAGTATAAAAGTCTCTTAGATTTTCTGATTGTGATTGAATGAAATGCTGTACAAATACAATGTCTTCATCCCTACCTGAATTATGTACTTTAAGATAATCCATGATTTCAATGGTTGAGAGTGTTGATAGTTCTTTTGGAAGTTTTAATTTTTTACTGATTTTCTTTTTACTTAAACCTGTCAAGATAAATGGATCATAAACAAATTTCATTATGTCCTTAAACAAATCGTTATCCTTATTCTCCAACAAGATTGCTTCCTTATCATTCCTACCACTAGTCGCTTGAAGTTGTTCTACAATCGCCAATACTTTTTCCATTTCTTATTCCTTCTTTCTTAAATTTATATATCTTTTATATTACATTAATAATAACATAAGAGAGATATGTTTGTCAAATAATTTTATTTATTGATTTAAAATTAATCCTTTACAATCTTCTTACTTAAACATTTCCTACCATCCCTAAATCCCATCACAAATCCTAATTTCCTTAACCCATGTTCATATGCGTCTCTTCTTCTATTATCTGTCCAATAAACACTAATAAAATCTCCATCTTTACAATAAACTGATTTCTCAAATTCAATAATCTGATTCTTGCCCCATAGTAATCCTTCTAATCCACATTTTCCAGTTTCATGGTCAGTTAATATATCCTTCTCACCTAATATTAATTGTCTAAGATGTTTCTTTTTATTTGCAATTACTAATAAGATTACATAGTCATTAGATTTACTTAGTTCATGTTTCCAAAAATAGATTCCTATTGTTTGATTATTTTTAAGTTTATGTGTTTTATAAAGACCATAAATATGTTTGTCTCCATCGAATTTTATTCTTTCAAAGTCATCCATATAATCTCCTTTCTTATGGCAATTCCAATTCTACTAAATACCCATCACTATTTTTATACTTACTGTACACTAATTGCAGATCATCGTTTGGATTTAAAATATTATATAGTTTACAGCTATCTAATTCTACTTCTAGATTTTCATATTTTACAGTTACATAATAATGAGTAGATTTAGTTGCTGCATTCCATCTGTTATCTTTGCTTATCACTTGAGTCATTACCATTTTCTGCTCTATTACATCACCTTTATAAGATCCGCATCCAGTCAGTAGAAAAACTGTAATTAATGAAGCACATATTAATTTTTCATATTTTCTCCTTTCCTTGGAATTCACAAACTTATTTTATTATTTTCGTATTAAACACGGTTTACTTTTTAACAGTCATATTAAACTTAGTTCCACAATCTTCACATATATAAGTAGTATAATCGAATGAATATTCTCCAAAAGTAGATGACATCCAATAATTCTTGAATCTTGGTTCAAATTTCTTACCACAACTAGGGCATTTAGCAAAATCTATAGTTCTTGGCACAATACAACTCCTTTTCTTCTAATTAGCTTCAATCTTCTCTTTTTTGTATCTCAATGATCAATCGTAATCTTCCCTAACTTTTTACAATGTTCACATCTACAAATATTCCATCTATACCTATCCTCTGCACCCATAAGACAATACTTACCTTCGCCTAATAATTTCTTTCTTCTAACAAAATATTCAAAACTTCTCTCAACATCAGAATCATTTTCAAATTCGTTAAACGTGTAATGATTAAACCATCCTAAACACCAAGTTTCTTCCTCGACAAACTCATATTCAATATTTCTAAATATAACATCATTGTGTCTTGATAAAATACCTAATTTTAATTTCTCTAATTCTTCTTCTAATTGATTTGCTGACGGATTCTTCTTATACATAATAAAATAATCAGAAACATTATTCTTAAAATCATCTTGATCCCAATTTGCATAAAACTTATAGATTGGAAATTTATTTTCTAGCATTTCTTACTTCCTCCTTAATTTGCCATAGTCACAGGTACAAATCTATATTTTTGATTATACATTAACTCTTCTACTTCATTTAATTTTTCAACAAACATTGAAAATGGTCTTACATAGGTTTCATAATCACCATATAAAGCATGATACACAACCATAAATTCATTTGTTTCTGTATTTAGAGCGATATCCATCACATAATAGTATTTGCCTTTTTATAATGTCGATAAATCATATTTGTTTCAAAATCTTCAATACTAATCATTTTATTTATCAATCCCTTCTACATTATAATCACCATATTCCATATTTTCATCTGACAAACATTTCTCAGTAACTGGATAACCTAACTCCTTTAATAATCTAATCCAATCTTCATTTGAAATTCTATGCCCTTCTCTTATAAAATCTTCACCAAGATTTATTTGCAATACTTCAAAATCTCCTGATTCGCAAGTTATAAGTTCAATAAATGGTTTCATCATATTAATACTTCATTCCTTTCCCACACAATACAAGACATTACATTTTTAAATAATTATTTAACCTCTAACGGACAATCACCATCTCTAGAATCAGAATATAGATCAATCCATTCCGAACCAGTCACATTACCCTTAATCTTGCAATATTCATCTTCATGTAAAGTACATGACATACAATCCTTGGGTAATATATTAACAATAATTTTAGATATTTTTAATATTCTAGTTACACCTACTTTTTCTTCGTCAACATCAATCCATATATTCTTACCATTTACAAAAGATTTACAATTAGGACAATAAAATTCACAACTATTCTTATCATCTGTTTCAATGGAAAGAACATATTTTAATTCACTTTCATCATAGTGTTTTGATGTTTCTTCATCCCATAATTTTGCATCTTCGTACTTATTGCATTTTGGGCATTTATACTGTATTGCATCATTCATTAATTTAATCACCTTTCCATCACTATTTTTCGCATGAAAAACAATAACCTTATCCATAATACAATTATATTCTCTCAATTGTTTTTCCATTTGCATAATCTTATCTGGTAAAGGACATTCTGGATTTTCACCAAAGATAAAGGTTTCAAGTTCATGACAAAATCCTGTATTTCCTGACATATATGGCATTCTACAATTTTCTTTTATGCATTTCATTATTTGTTTTGCTCCTCTCTTATTATATTCCCATATTTTAATAAAATGATTTTCAACTCCTTAACAGCATCTTCATTGCTTAATTCAAGACTTTTTATCATTTGTTCAAAATTACATCCTTCCAGACAATTAGTACATTCTTCTTTAGTTAACATTCCATCTTCTATGAGTTCAGTTGCAACATTTGATATAGCAATCATGATTAGAATATCTCTATTTGTCATAATTTAATTCCTACTTTCTTCTTTGCATAATAATTGGTTAATTGGATATATTAACTTTGTTAACTAAATTCGCTCGTCCTACCATCAACCTTGCTCTTAGGCAGGGTCTTTTTAATTAAAAATAGAAGGGAATTAGAGTATAAAATATTATGAATATTAAAAGAATTGTGATTATAATTTTGGGTTTGATAGTTATTGCTACTCCATTTGTTGGTATATTGATTTGTTATTTGAGTAAGTAACCTCCTTATATTCTTACATATTCATAAATCCTGCCATGACAACCTTTACAGGGAATCTCATACTCCATACATTTTCGTTCAACTCTACAATTTTACCTTGTTTTAATAATTCTTGATAATTCTTGATAATATCCATCTTCTTCGCATGTCACATGTCCACCAATAAAGCAAGGAGTAAAACCTAACTCAATTTTTATTTGATTACTAATTCCATAGACACCGCATTCACCCATATACTCTTCAAAACTACAAGTTCCATAACACATAATTAATCACTTCCTTTAGCACTTAAATTGATTTTCATTAAACTAAATCTTCTTTTTGGTTGCAATATTTTTCGCATTCTAAAGTAGGGATACAATCATCTGCGTTCCTACCAACACAGTTTCCTTTTTTATTACAAGTATCAAATAGAGTATATTCATCATAAGCAGTACCGCGATATTTACAATTTAGTTTAATACCACTAATTTTAAGAAATAAATCTCGTTCAAATTCTGTTTTACTTTTACAAGAGTCAAACATACTATCTTCAATTCTTTTACACATTTGGCATAATATTTGTTTCTCGTTACACCTTCCATAGTAATCCATATGAATCATTTTATACACATCTCCCTCTTCTTTTATTCCCCGTATACCCATTTGGATTATTCTTAATCCAACGATATGCTATAAATACATTCACAGATACAATAATTAATACAGCAAACATAATTTATTCCTCCTTATAATTATACTATCTCAAATACAACTTGTTCATACCCCAAACATAATACCAATCCCTCAATATCTTCTTGCAAATTAATCATAACATCATCAAATAATTTCTTATCTTTCCCAATTGCATTAACAACATTTTGCTGTGCTTGTGCAGATAATATTTGAGTATCACTAGGACTAAATTGATCGAATAGAAACATATTATTTTCATTTATAATTTTTGAGTTTTGCATATTTTGCTCTATGCAAATAAGTTGGATTCGATTTTTAGGGATGTTTATATATGCCACACCATTTTCAATTTTAGTTACTTTTATGTATTCGAGGCTGTTAATTCCAATTCCATAATTATACTCGAAGTCCAATGTAATTTCTCTTAATGTGAATTTGTTAAATATTTTATCTTTATTTGATATTTTGCTGAAATAATTATATTTTCCTTCAAGAGAAATTATTTTCCCTGATTTCTTGAATTCATTTTGGATTATAGTTGGATCTTGCATCTTTTTTAATTCTGCTGTTCTATTTTGTTCTTTGGTAAAATCTCTTAGTTGCGATTGTTCTGTTGATATAGGTTTTGGCACTGATAAATTATGATATTTTAGATAAATATTTGTTGTGATTAATGCTGTTGCAACCAAGAGGATAGTGAATTTCTTCATATTCATATCCTCCTATATTCCTATTAAATACTTTCCTTAATCCATTCTAACCATTTGTCATCTTCGGGATAAAACACATCTCTATTTCCAGATTTATTAAGGTTATAGATTAACTGTCCAAGTCTAAGGTCAGGATTTTGTTTCCAACAATCGCGTAATACTTCAATGATTTCATCAATTCTATTTGGATCTCTCATTGTGTTATCTTCTTTCTTAATAATCCATCGAATCATAAAATTAACGGCATCTAAAACATTGGTATTTCGTCGTGTCCTAAACATAATCTTTCTTTTGCTTGATAAATAAAACTAGTAACTGAATCGCATAATTTTTTCTTTGACCAACAATTATTTCCTTTACACGAACCATCACATTCTAAAGTATTATATTCGTTTGCTAATTTCAACATCAGTTCAATGATTTCTTGTTCTCTATTTATTAAATAATATTCCATTTAATTGTTCTCCCTTATCCTTTAAAATAGTCATTTGTTTGGGTTATAATTATACATTGATTTTAAGTTTTCTATTTCTTCTTCTAATCTAATATTATTTGCTTTTTGATAATCTACTTTTGGAAAACTAGATTTGATTTCACAGATTTGTTTTTCTAACTCATCTAATTTTGGATGTAATATTAATTCTTCTTTTGCGTCATCACAATCACAAATGTATAAATTATAACAACCTTCACCATGAGATAAGGGATATAATTCTTTATGACAATAAGAACATCTTGTGGAGAAATATCCAGAATAATTTTGAGTGTTTCTTGTCATTAATTCATCAATCCTTTCTTTACAATCTCACTAGCAATTTTACCATCATACATACCACCATAGGAGTTCTTTAGTACAGACATAACTTTGCCAATTTGAACTTCTGAATTAATATCTTTTAATGCTTCTATAATATCTCTAACAACATTTTCTAACTCATTATAACTCATTTTCTGAGGCAGATATTTACTCAAAACTAAAATCTCAGAAATAACATTACATGTGTCCTTATTATTTTTCAATAAAATATTCTTAACTTCATTAGCATTTTTAATAAATTTCTCAATGACTTGCAATACTTCTTTGTCTGTAGATTCCCTATTTCCTGCATTCTTTCCTACCATAGACGCTTCAGAATATAGAGTTGTAAGTAATGTTGCCGTCGGTTTTTCTTGCCTTACGAGCGATTAGAGCGTCTGATTTAATATGATTAATTAGCATATTATTTTCCTTCTTTCCTTAAAAAATTAAATCATTTATATTGAACTTCCCAAAATACTCAATATTGTATTCATATAGTTATCTTTATTTTTATGCTCTAAGAGTCTAAGTTCTTCAACAATATTATAAAGATTTCCCAAAATAAATTTATAATCACTAATATCCAAATTAATTTCTAAATCTTCCCTTAAATTAGTTTGATCTATAATTTTCCTATCTACATAAATTTTATTTGCTTCAATATTCCTAATTACAAATACATTATCTTCAATAATTTGAGTATCAATATCTAAACTTTCTACCTTTATATTCTTTGTAACGGATAAATTTCCTATTACAAAAGCATTATAAGATAGTCCTACCATCCTACTAATCATATCAAATAACATTAATGCTCTATGTTCTTTAATATTTAATGATGTATCTGACAATATTCCAGTTACCATTACATCTTCAATTAGTTCTGAAATATGTAATACATTATCAGAATCTTTCATGTTTTTAAGAATTTCTTCCTCAATTTTATTTCTTGCAATAATTATTTTTAAATTATAGTGTTTTGCTACATTGAGCTTATATTCATATTTCTCAACTTCTGAAAATCCAATATAAAATACAGGTTGATCATTGTTTAGAATAATCTCGCCTTGTTTTACAGTTGTTTCATTATCATTAATCTCTGGTTTTTCTACATATCCATCAGAATAAGAACTGCTACCTTGATGCACTATAATTCCTTTTGCTTTTGGAGGTTGAGTTTTAATTTTAGCATCAATAGTTACTTCTTCGAAATTAGATTCATTTTGTTGATTTGATTCTTTACGTAGGTGCAATTCATAATCTTTAAAATTATTAATTCCTTTATTTTTTCCTTTTGCTATAGCAACACCTCTTAAATATTCTAAATCCTTTTTATCACTACTTTTAAATGTAAGGAATTTAATCATATTTTTAATTTCTTTCTTGTTTACATAATAGCTAATTGCACTTGTGAATTCATTAATTTCATCTTCGTCACCTTCGAGCATTGTTTCTGCACATAGTTTTTCAGCATAGGTCTTAACTATATTTCTAAAATCATAAAATTTACTATCCTTAATAACATCTTTTCTATCTGGTGAAGTTAAATTTAATGCTTTATCACTAATATGTAAATCGCCTTTAAGATAAGGTGTGTTTTCTAGTTTAGTTACTAATCTTCCTTTGTAAAAGATATTTAAATTATCCCCATATCCATAATTATTGTTGAGTGCAATCCAACCTTTAAAACTTTCTGCGTCTTCTATGGGTAATTTATATATACTGTCATCACCTTGAGTTAAATCTTTTTTCTCTTGTAATATGTCGTTATAGTAAATATCTAACTCATGAATATATCTTCCCAATAATCTTACTCTTTCTTGAATATCAGATGAGGAGGCAGTATTGAAATCAAAATTATTTAACACCAATTTGAATCCTTCATACTGATCTTCAATATCTTCAACTTTGATTTCAGTATTATTTGTTTGAATCATATTTTCCACATCAAAGGTTATTAGTTTATTGCCTGTATAGATTTCAATTAAGTTACTTACTGTGATATTACTAAAGAAGCCCATGCCGAAGGGATTTTCAGTTGATTTAATATCATCATCCCATTCACTTTCAGCAATAGAAAATAGAGCTTGAGGTTTGGTTAAAATTTGTCCATTGTTTTCAATAATTACTGTTTTCTCATAATAATCTACTGTTATTTTAACCTCTGTTGCCTTTGCTCTCTGAGCATTTTGAATATCTTCATCTAAGAAGCATAAGGTGTCTTTAAATGTGCTTTGTCGAAGTAATTTTAATTGATTAATTACATTTACCTGTAGTTGAACTTTATTTTCACTCATTTTATTAATCTCCTTCATATTTAAATTCTTATAATATTATTGTTGTTCATATATTACTTTCTCATTTCTTATAATTTTATTTATAAACCATTTTCCTACATACTGTCTCCACCATTCTCCATGAACTTCTACACCATCCTTATAGATATTTTCACTTCTAACCTCGCCCTGCTCAATAAAATAATTTCCATTATCATGAGCAAAATAATTAACTATATCCCCTATTTTTAATGTTGTTACGTCAAATAATATATCTTCTTTATTTTCCATACGATCCTCCATTTCAATAGATTCGTTATTATCAGTCATTATTTTCACACCACCTTTTTGCTAATCCAATTTTATGAATCGTTGCTAACCTTACAACATTGATATGTAATGGTTTGCGTACTTCTAAAGCATCTGAAATTTCTTCATTGTATTCTTCATATATTTCAGACTCTTGATCTGAATTGTCTTCACTATAATAATCTTGCCAAGGATTTTCATCACAATTCCATATATTTGTTTCTTGCCATTCAACGAATAATTTTTGGTGTAAATCATGATCTAAATCAAAAGATGATGTAAAGTTTGAATCGCTCATAAAGTTTTCGGGAACAATTGCAAAAGTTTTTATAATTCCTAGTATGCATGTGCTACATAATTCATATTTCCATGTCACGTTGTATCCTATTTGTGATTCAAATGATTTAACTTGTTCATCATATGGTTCAAAAATATTACCGCACCCATTACACATTTTCCCTAATTGAATTTGCTCAACTCTTGTAACATCTACACTCTTGGATATAATCATTTTGTTTTCACTCTCTTTCTAATTTTATTCCTTATTAAACGATACGAATGATTTTGCATAAATTAGGGGGTCTTATCTTTATTAAATTTTTATTCCAAATTCATACTATTTGCATAACTATATTTACCATGATATTTTTCCTCACCTGCTTTTCTAGCACAAACTGCATCTTGAAAGTTTTTATATCTACCCAAATGTATATTTTTAGAATTTGCGGTAATTCTTGCTACCCAATCATTATTCCTACTGTCCCAAGAAACTCCTATGACTCCAGACGTATTGTTTTTACCCATTGATTTATTCATTAGATTTTGGCTGTGCGTTGTTAATCTCAATTTACTTTTCCTGTTATCGTTTAAATTGTGAAAAATATGATCAACTTTATCCTCATCTTGAGCTTTCATTACTAACCTATGCATACTAATTAAATGATGTTCTTCACCTGAAACATAAGCATAAACGTAACCATGTTGAAGTATCCAACAATAATTCTTAATTAAATCATAGTCTTCTAAATCAAAATAGAATTCTTCATTATTATTGGTATACCCTACCCCATATTCTCTAGTTAAATCATAAGTATTATATTTTCTTTTAAGAATCTTGTTTCTTTCTATTGTTCGTTCAATATTTAAACAACCACAAGATTTAGTAAGTCCTCGTTTTAAGGAATGCCCATCAATAGACTTAATTGTTTTATCTTTACAGTTACATTCACACCACCAATATGTACCATTACTCCTTGTATAATCTCTATTTAAAACTTTAAGTCTTCCAAACTCCATATCTGTTAAATCTTTATAATTACTTCTCAATATAAATCTACTCTCTCTTTCATTAAATTTATTTTATGTATCAATAATAAATTGATTTATCCCAGAAGCAACAATATAGCATACCATTATCCTCATAAGTAATTCTAAAATCCCTTTTCTCTAATTTTCTTTTTCTTAGCATCTCTCTTTCTAATACTTCAGTCTTAGCAATTCTATCTTTAAGATTGCGAAATTCTAAACCAATCATTGCATTATGATCATTTTTCACTGGAAAGTCTGTGATGCTTGCTATACTTGCCATATTAAAATTCCTTCTTTCATATTTATTTTATTTCTTGGTTTATGGTATTCTATTTTCATAAATATGTTACATTTTCATGTAAAATTATAACTTAAAATCGTGTTTCTATTGGGTCGATTGGATTGGGTGGTAAATGGAAGTATACGCGAGACATATAGAGTATGAGAGAGGTAAAATGGGGTATTTTTAAGAATATTGGATAATTTGATGGGTTTTTTGATTAAACATTTGCTTAATCCTTAATTATTTCTATATATGCCTTTGTGATTCCGAAATCAATAACTTCTTGACTTACTTTTCCATTACCATCTTCAATAAACAAATCAATCCTGTTTCCGATTATGGCAGAACCAGTATCTGCACACCGATAAATTATGTTTGAATATTTCTTATATTTTGGATCAATAAAAGTTAGTCTTACTTTTGAATTCAATGGAATTACAAGAGGATCTACAGATATAATCTTAATACTTTTCCATGATTTGTTTTTTAATTTTGTACCATCTTTAGTAATGCCAAATCCAATATCACTTCTTGACTTAGTGCATGACTGAGGAGATAAATCGTAGGACGTTATTATAAATAAAAGTTTTTCTTTTGAAATTTCAGTTTTTGGCTTTTGCTTCACTATGTATTGTTTTCTCATTTGTTTTAATATTTCACAGGCATCACTCCTTACATAATTAATATGTTTAGTATTTCTTATATCTTTATTTACAACATGATTTCCATTTGTGCTTCCATAGAGAATAAATGCACTAATCACGCTGACAAACAATATATTATGTTTTAGTGAATTTCTCCTCATTGCTTAACTCGCTTTCTTATTATATTTTAATTAATTACAATCTATGTATTATTGAGATACTGTAACATACCTCAATATTCAAACGTTTTAAGTTTTATCCAATTTGTCAATCGCCTCCTGCCAACTTCCGAATTTATCTATGAACACAATAGCCATTGGAAACTTCATATCTTTATTGCTCGGAATTCTACCTAATTTTTCTTGCTTCTTTTTCAATATTTTGGTAAGTTCTTTTTTAGTATACTCGTTTACAATAACTTTTTCAACCTTTTTATAAGTTCCAAAGTATTCTTTGATTAATCCTTCAGGATAAATAGCAAATATTTCATCCTTATCTAATATTCTTTCCTTTTCTGCAAATAATTCTTTTAAATGAGATATAACTGATTCCTTAGAATTCTTTTTAAAATCAACATCTTTATAAATATCTTCAATTAGTCCTGCTTTCATTAAAGACTTTTCCCATGAACCAAATCTGTTACTATAAATAGCACTACTTGGCGTTTTCATATCAACCCCTTTTGGAATTCTATTTAACTCTTTTGATTTTTCTTGAAGAATATAAATTAATTCATCATCTGAATATTTTCTATGGACAAAATCAGCATGTTCATTAGTTTGATATTGTTTGCTTGCCCATTCTTTAAGTTCTGGATATACTTCACCTAAACAAATATACATGCTAGAATCATATATATTTTTAAGCATTCCAACTAATTTATATTCCTCAAATACCTCTCTAGTGACTTTTACCTTAATATCATCAATAGACCAATTTAAAATATCCTTGAAAACATATTTTATAATTTTCTCAGCAGTTTGGATACCTGCTACACCATCCCAAAATCCACTTGGATATGATCTTAAAGAGCCATCTTGTACTAGTTGATAAACTTCAATATCATCCATCTCAAATGTATCTGTGGATCTTCCTTTGAAAACCATGATTTTTCACTCCTTTACAAATGCTGTTTGACTAATGTTTTAACCACATTTAATGAATCAATACAAACTTCTTTGCTTTTATCATTCATAACTACATTGTTAATTTTTATTCCATCCTTTCGTAATAATACTATCATATTATTGAGCAAAATACCAATATCTTCTGAATTTATATCAATAACTTCAATAATTTCTTCTTTTATGACATCATCATTTCTTAAAAAATCATCAATTGTCATCCCTAAATACAAGCAAAGATTTATAAGGTATGACATATCGCTTATTTGTTTGATTTCTTCTTTATCTTTAATTTCATTTAACCACGCAGGAGGAACATTTGCTGCTCTAGCAAAATCAGCAAAATATTTATGATTTAACCTTTCTTTAAATAAGAAAACTTTTTCTCCTACATTCATTAATATAACCTCCTATTGCCATTTACCGTCAATATATCGACTACCTTCTATTTGTCTAGATAATCTACTAAATACTACTGTTTTGGTCTTTGTGGTAAAAATTAAAACATCTAAATCAGTCCACGCAGTAGCATCTTTTTCAATAGGATTAAGAACCCATTCCTCACTGTTAGACAGTATGTCAGGTAAATAATTAATGCCTCTATTAATCTTCTTTAGTAATCGAAAATAAGTTTTCTTTAATAGAGACTCCAAAACGTTTTCACTCTCTATCTCAATTAACTCCATCAAAACTTCAATTTGCATTTCGATAGAATATAAATCCTTAGACGCATATCCTAATTTATTCATTTCGTTCTTAAAAGAGAGAAGCAAATTATATCTTTTCCACATTTCTAACAGTGTATTTTTCATAACTTTTACCTCTTATCATCTAAATAAGTTGCAATTAATTCTTTCGTCTTAAAGAGATATTTTTCTCCATTTTCTCCAAATTCAAACCTTTCATTAATTCTGATATAATCTTCCTTAGTTAATTCGCCTTTCTTTTTCTTTTCTCCTTTTGCATATTCAATAATTGCAGAAAAATAAAGATTGCTAATGCTAATATAAGGATTACCTAACCATTTTTGCATCCTTTGGATCCTGCTGGCAAAAAATTGATACTCTGCTTTGCCATGTTTATTTTTCCCTGGAATTCTAAATACATATTCGCTTGGATTAATTATTCTTCCTCTGTCAGTTTCTTCATATATTCCGTCATCATTTGGTTTAGTTTTTAATCCATTGTTAGCGATATAAAAATCTTCATTAATTACTTTTTTGATTAGATTTAAAGTATAATCATCAACATCAATCCATCTTAATTCACCATTATTTTTAGTAAGATATAGTCTCTTTTTATCCCACTTAACATCACTTTGTTTTAGATTAACTAATTCTTCAAGGGTGTTCCCCTTTTCAGTACGCCCTCTAACTCCTAGACTTGATAATTCCAAGATTAGTCTATCTTGATAATTTTTCAATCTGAATTGAAGTTCTCTAGATTCAGATAATGGTATAAAATAATTTTCTTTTGATTTGATATACTCTTTATAATTTGATGTTAAAATGGTAGCAAACCTATTTTCATTGTGTTTTACTAAATTCTTAGGTGCTATACAAAAATCAACATAAGTTTTTAAAGGAGACAAAACAGATTGAAATGCAAATGTGTTCTTGTTTTTATATTGAACAATCAGCAGTTCATCTCTTTCCTCTGTATTAAAATTGTAAATTGGTTTTCCTAATTTAACCTCAAAGTCATCAGCTAATTGCAAAATATAACGATAATAACTTCTAGTTGATTTTAGTTGTTTTTCTAAAAATTCTTCCTTAACTTCAGGATCTACTTCAAATACTAATTTTTCTTCGGTTTGCAATTCATCATTAGTAATTTCAATTTTAGTCATTTTAAAGCATCTCCTTTAAATTAATTTTTGAAAGAATTTATATAGATTTGTTCTCGTAGATTTTTTCATGTCTGATTCTTTGCTTAATTTAATATCATCCCAAAATGGATTTTCCATACTGAAATCTATTTTATCTAAAATCTCTTCAAGTATATCCTCCCACTTTTTAACTCCATATAAACGTTCAGACAAGGCGATATATCCTGCAAACATATTCTTATGATTAATATAGCTTACCTTCTGAGTTGCTTCAGGATGTTCCATGAACGCTTCAACATTCAATCCAATGATATAATCCATGACATTAACAATATGCTTTGCAATTGGCCTTATTTGAAGTTTGTTAGTCAGTCTATCCCCATAACACTCTTCGATGGCTAATGCCAATGTTGACTTCTTTGCCATACCGAAATGTTCAAGTTCAAAATGTCCAATTTCTTTGTCATTATCCTTTATTTGATCTGCGAATTCAGAGGTATCAATATCTTTAATTGCATCTACGACTACATTCCCAAGACTAGCAGTATCCATATTCTTAATATGTTCTTGTTTCATTTTTTGTTGCTTGTTGATTTCAACCATATACTTTTGTGCTCTAATTTCGCTATAATTAATTACAACTAACAGCCAATTAAACTGTATGTCGGGGTTAATTGCGAAAGCTAAGCTATTGCCGACTTTCCGGTGCATACCGTCCACAAGGTTTTTAGTTCCTGATATGATGGACAGATCACCAGACTTTTCATCATAATATATTTCATCTGTACCATCTTTAAGAACATTTACTACTATAGTAGTTGGGAATTGATCTCCCGAAAGAACACCATCTCTAATTTCTTTTGCATTTGTTTTGTTTAAGTGTATTCGTTTCATTCCATATACATCAATAATTGGGTCACGTTGAGTCTTAAAATTATAGATAAATTCATTTCCAGCATCTAATTCAGCAAAATGTTTTCCTGATATATATCCAGAATAAAATCCAGGAGCAATTCTGTTCATTTTAGGGAAAACAATAACTTCGTCTTTTTTATCTACTTTCTTTTCAAATTTATAATCATTTAAGTTCTCAATCTCAATTTCATTAAAATAATTTTTTGGATCAATTCTTAGTATCTCTTCAATTTTACCCAATGATTCTTTATCTTCTGATTCCTTAAATGTCAACGCATTGTACATGCTCATAGTAAAAATAAACAACAATATTAAATCTTTACTTTCATCAATATCTAATGTGGATAATTCTCTGTTTTTATTTAAAATGCCAACCGCTAAACTACCCTTCATATTTCTTTTGTCAAACTCTTCAACAATTATTTTTCTTACCTTGTCGTTCGATGCATATTCTTTAATTAGAATATTTAGTTCTTGAATTAATTCAACAGATTTTTCTTTTAACATAAATATCTCTCCTTCACATTATCGTCACAGTATCTTAACATTTATATAATATAATAATACCATGACCTCCCTAATAATGTCAAGGAATAATACTTATTTTTATAAACAAACTGCTCAGTAGCGTGTTTTCAGAGCAGTTTGTCGTGCTTCAAATGTTAAACTATTAGATTACACTAGAAGAAACAAGGTTTTGAAAACATGAAAATATACAAGTCTTTTCCATTCTACAAGGCGTTAATAATAATTCTTTCTCATGTACAACCAAATTATCACCTTGAAATAGCATATGTTCATCAATTATTTTTTCTAAATTAAGACATTCTATATGAAAGGAAAAATCAAATCCGGCAACTACTTTCTTTGCGTTTAAGAAGTCCAATGCTTTTTTAGCATATTCTTTGGTCTTATATCCCCTTGCTTCTTGGGAGAATGTTTTAAATGCTATGTATTGCCATTTTTTATTGTTTAATTTACCTATACTTGATTTATTGATAAAGTTATCATCTTGATCCTTAATAACCCAAATTAATTGTTCATTTTCTTCTTTTTTACAATTTTCCATATATTCACTTCTCCTTTAATTTTATTTTATGGAAATTAATACAAATTGTTTTCCTATTCTTTTAATACCTCCTTGTTAATATTATATCACTGAGAAAACCACTATTCAAGAACTATCATAACAAAAATAGTACATATGTTCGACAATTTATTCAAAATTGTTCGTCTGTTTTTGATTAATTATGGTTGTATATTAAATAAATGAAAAAAATTTTATTTTGCATATTTATTTGCTTCCACTATAATAAAACATATTCTCATAAGTTTGCAATTTAATCTGTTCTTTGCATAATAAATTGTTAATAAACATCAGCAATAAAGTTATGAAAATTATCGGCACACAAGTTATTCCAATTATAATATACAATTTTTCTACAAACTGTACGTAAATTAAAATGCTATTTCTTTCTATTAATTTTACAATGTAAGTAATTAAAGAAATTCTGACTAATATCATTAAAAGAAAACCATATATAAAGAACTTGTTTTTAACTATGGAATTGAATAAATCAATATGAACTGTACTATTCCTTCTAATTATGACAAATGAAATGACACATAAATATAATACTCTTGCAGGAAGACCTAATAGAAAATTATAATATACATTGGTATTGAAAAATTCCATTGGCCTATCTAGTAATGAAGCAACTAAGGGGCAATACGAATATTCTACTATTCCTACAATAACAAATCCTGCTATTGTGAATATTGCTGTTTTGAAGATTAGGGATGGAGTTATATCAAAACTGTTGTTTATAACTATAAATTCCATGAGTAAAATCATAATAATCATAGTTGAAATCATCATATTTTGTTTTGGAACTATAATTATGTAACGAAAGATATTTATTAGAATAGATACAGGGATTACAGCTAGAGCAATCCATTTTAGACTACGATTCCATGTGTAAATGTCTAGGAGGTTATTTAGTTTTAGGAAGATTAGAGTGATTATTGCTATGAATGCTTCTTCTGGAATTGATGTGAAGATTGTATTTAGGAGGATATGGGGTAGGGATAGTGTTTGCATGGGCGTGACCTTCTTTCTTTAGATTTTATTTGTGTATAAAGATGGTCATTATTGAGTTGATTTAATATATGCGTAATATAACAACCATCTAATTATTTTCATACTAATATGCTACTCGTTGTTGTGTCACAGATGTGTTGAAGTTATTATTTTGATTACTTTGAAAATGACGGACACGGCTTTCCTCTTCTTTATTTACATATTCATTGAGTTTATCTAAAAATCTGCTTACAGTAGATTCTTTAGCTTTAGTGTGTACCATGCCAGCCTGTTTCATGATCGCAATCGACACTTGGCGCATGATGTCTTCTGGGCATTCACAAATAAAATTAACATGACCATCAATTAATAGATCGCGTTTAGTAATAACTCTCATTTGTTCTATAATAATTTCAGAATCTTTTTCCAATCCACAATTTTTAGAAATTTTTATATGAGTAGGTTGAAAATTCTTACTTATTTTACTAGTCAATGGCACAGCCCAAGTGATCGTGGCTCTGTCATTTCCTATATTATTTTGCGTGATTACCGCAGGATGTATACCTCCAGTAACACTATCGGAATAATCGTGAAAATCGCACCAATAAATTCCACCCCAAAATGGTTTTATATCTTTTAAATTAATATCTCCATCGTTCAAACTATAACCACATGCAATTCTTAATTCGTCAAAAGATACTCGAAGTTCCGATCCATTAGAAATCTTTTGAAGAAGCCAAAGTTCAGGGTATGTAATTATTTTTTCGTTTATAATGTTAAGAACATTTTTAAGATAATTAGGGATTCCACATCGACCGACAAATTCTGGAACAGTGTTATTTCCGATGGCTCTTTTCGTTAGTATTGCAAGTTCTTTAAAATTATTTACCTCCGTTGATTTGACTACCTCGATCTTCTTTTTTGCATTAAAAAACATATTAATCCTCCACCTCTCTCAATTTAGTAAATATAAATTTTTGAATTTTTACTTTATATTACTATAATACATTACGGTGGTAAATATGTCAATAGAATATTTGAAATTATTTTATAATTCAAAAGGAGAGAGTATAAGAACTCCCTCCTTGGACAATTGGGTATGTACTACGCGATACATTTAGGGGTTACTGGTTGATGCCATGCTGCCAGACAAGGCATGGTCGCTGCATATACAGCAATAGAAGCAACAATTAACAAACCACTTGCTAATACTTTGTTTTTCATATTTTTCACCTCCTTACTTAATAATTATTTGCTAAACAGACATATCATCTTCATTAGAAGGTAGATTATGAATCTGTTGAACACTATTTATAAGGGAAATACAATGATTTATAATTAAATATAAACCTATTATAACGATGGAAGGTATCAGATAAATAAAACCTACAACAATAACTATTTGTCCTATTAATGATTTTAAAATGTTTAAAAAATTATTGTAAATAACCAATTTCAGTATACATATTTCAAATATTATTAATAAGATCATTGTAATTGTAACAAATCTTCTGAAAAAGGTATTTTTATAAATATATTCTAATAAATTAATCTGAAATTTTCTCTGCTTATATGTAAGCATAAATGTAATAATTGAAACCTCTATAATTCTTGATGCAAGAGAACATATTAAAAGTAAATTTATATCATTATAAATTTTTTGGAAATCTAAGTGTAAAAAATAAAACAAAACAGGCGCAGTTACCAAATCGATTGCTATTAGACTTATATACAAAGGAATAAATCTTATAAGAATTTTTATTCTTAAATGTTTTACTTCTTCCACCTTTGTCTTTTCGAATACATAAATTGATATAAAGTATAATAAAATTAAACTTATTATTGAAGATATATTTCTTTGAAATTTAAATCCATAAATTAAAACACTTACTAGTATGGAAGGTGGTATAATCAAAATTATATACCATTTAATATTTTCTTTTAATCTGTAAACATCCAATAATTCTCCTTTGCCCATAAATTTTATTAGCAATATTACCATAAAAATAAAATCTGGAACCGCGAGAAAAAAGAAGCATGTAGTGATATTAATTAAATCTTTCATATGTATTTCCTCCTTTACCTTATATATAGAGTATAATACATATTTGTATAATTGTCAAACATTATTTTTATATTTACAGTAAGACTTTACTTTGTTTAATAGAATAATATAAAACCATTCCAGCAAATAACTTTATTAATATATCACCAGGACTCATAATTACATAAAAAATATCCCAAGTATCGGTTAAAAATATTAATTTTGTTGTGTAATTACCCAATATATGAAAATCATTAAATACCGACGCTTTTTCAAACATATCAATCTTTGAAAAACCAATACTAATACTATTGCTTGGGAATACAGGCATTTTACCATTATTATAAAACATAGTTAATTCATTTAATTTAGATCCTATAGTCGCACATAATGCCCCTATAATAACTGGTGAAGTAAGCGATGTAATTAATTGTCCATTCTTTTTTATGTTAATATTTTTAAATACAGAAATATTAATCAGTTTATATCTAATAATTAGCAATATATAAAATAAGAATGTAACGTCTTTTATATGGCTGCTATATTGTAAAAACCAATATTCTCCGTGAATCATCAAATACACAATATATATATTTAAAAAACAAGTTAATATAATTGGGTAAGCACTCCAATGTTTAAAAATCTTAAATATCTCAGACCATTTATATCCTTTGAGTTTTGCAACCAAACAAGCAATAACTACTACTTCGATCATATATGTCCACCGTCAATCCACTTAAAAAATCTAGTTCCCACAGATGTAATTGTGAATACCTCAAGCAATACTCCAAAAAAGATACTCACACTAATTATTTGATGAGATTTAAATAATACAATACTTATAACACAACAAACTGTAACAAACAATATGCTCCTATGCTTTTTTATATTACCATTGTCACAATCTTTATCTGATTTATCTTCTCTTTCTTGAGGAGCATATTTATAAGCTAAATATATACTGATTATATATCCAATTATTAAGTACAAGTAATCTATATGTATTTGAGTTACTATCCATCCTAAAGAAAGAAAGCATATTATCATTGCCCCAAAACATTTATTAAAGGTAGATAAGTGTACCCCTCCTGCCAAAGCTCTAAGAATAGTGAAAACAGTCATGATAAAGAATACTGGAAGTGAAATACCTAAACATAAACATTTTGCTATTAATAAAACAATTACATATTTAAGTATCTCACTATAAGCAAGAGTAATTCCATTTTCTACTAACTGAAAAACATGTTCTGCATTAGTTTGTATTTCTTTTTTTCTATGTGTTTTTATTAAATTGTTGATTTTTGAATAATGATTTTTATTACACACTTCATTAATTGTATCTACATTGATGTTAAATATATTTAAGGTTTTTTTAGTTAAAATGGTTATAAAATCCATATTATATTATTTATCTCTCCTTTGTTTATAGTTTAATTTTATGTAATTATTTGTCTATATGTATTCTACGGAGGTTTATTATTTTGATCTTTAACCATATTCTCATAGTCTACTAGATACATCCATTTGAATCCAAAGGCAGTTTCACGTATTTTACCTGTATCAGAACGAGGTTTTTTAGTTAGACATGAACTAATACTTGTGCCATTTGCTTTTCCTAAATCTTTGGCAGCAGAACTGACAGAATTGTATATTTTTATTAGTTCATTGTTTTTATTTATACAAACAATTTTTTCACCTTGAATTTGATAATTTTTAGGTTTTATCAATCCTTTATTTAATAAAGCACTATGTATTGCCCCATATGTAGTACCTACCTCGTTAGCAACATCCATAAATGTATGGCCTTCATTTAATAACTTTTGTGCTTTCTTAACATCCCAATTTTTTATTGTATCTTTAGTAAAATCTACATATTTAGGTATTTCTTTAATATGTGGAAAAAACATTTGTACTGCTTCCAATGGAGAATAATCTCTATAATCCAGTTCTATAAAATTATAATTATTATCTAAGGCAAATTGTTTTTTAAGTTTATCTCGTGCTTTACGTATTTCATTATCATGATATTCGGATTGACATTCAATTAATAAATTTAAATTAGGAACATAAATATCATATCTACTTATTCCATTTTTATTGGTTCTAAAACCCGCATCGTATTCCCATATGGTGTCTGGATATTTATGTTTAAATACTTGTTTTAATGTTGTTGCCATGTTTGATTCCATATATTCTCTTGAACATTCTGGGCATCTAAAATTATACGTTATTGTACTGCATACAATTTGTGGGTAATCTTCATGTTTTCCGTTTTTACATTTCCACCAAACTTCTTGGTTGCTACCATGAGTATATTCATAAGGAGTTTTTTCATTTTTATCTGACCAAATAATTAAAGACTGTGGATATAATGTTCCTATACTATCTAATGGATGTACTTTAAATCCCCGACAATATCCACATCTATCTCCATCTACAAAATCAGGGCATCTTATACCATAACTTCCATGATAATCTTTCTTTTGACATTTTATATATACCATTTTATTAGACCGTTTTGTAATTGTAAAAGGATCAATATTATTTACTTTATAATCCCAATACATTTCTAACACATTATCACCAAACGAATCTATTAAGAATTGTCCAAAACTATCTTTTGGATGTACCAATTTATCCCCTTTACAATACCCACATCTATTTCCTTTGCTAAAATGTTTACACATTATTGGATAACTTCCATGATAATCTACTTTCTTGCAAAATATATACACGTAAATTTCTGAAGCATAGCTAATTTTCCAAGGATCAATGCCTTTATTTTTCTCATAATCCCAATACTCTTTAAGGAAATTTATTCCTAAATTATCAATACCACATTCTGCAAAAGTATAACACAATCCACATTTTTTAGAGTTGCCTGATAGTATATTATTAGGTTTTACCGACCATTCTTTTCCACAAGAACAAATGTGTATAATTTTAGTGTATAAATTATTAAGTTCAACACCTTCCTTAAGTTTTATATTTGTATTGTTAACTAAATTAATCTCCTCTAATTCTAATTTATATTGTTCTGTGCTTTTCTTAACTTTCTTAATTCTCTTAGTCAATATTTAAACGTATCTCCTTCTATATATTTATTTTTCTATCATTCCAAAGCAAACTGAACCTTAATTCCTTTTGAAATCATCCTCATAGTATCTTCGTCGCAAAACGCCACTTGATTAAAAATATCACTCTTATTTACAGGAATTACTTGCTCGCAAAGTGCAATACTGTCCTTTAAAAGCCCACTTTTTACCCTATTGACCGTAATATGAGTAGGTAATTTTTTCTTAGTGGTCACTGAACTAAGAGGGCATACATGCAAAACACTAGAATAAAAATTAGCCATATTGTTCGACACCAACACACAAGGGCGTTGTTTTGACTGGATTGATCCTCCGTTATTAGGAAGATTTACAATGTAAATTCCACCTCTAATTAATTGTTGCGGTTGCTGAACTTTATTTACTACTTGCATAATACTATCACCTTACCTTTAATTTACTTCCTTGGTAATAGTATTACCTACAACTTGGATAATATTCATTGTCCAACAAATAAAATTATTTCTACATTTCAATCACATCCCTTTCATCAATATAAAATTACAACTCACTACATTCTTCCTACTCAAACAACTTAATAGTATTTTTAAAACACCCTGCCATATCACTCGAATATCCAAATCTATCCTGATTCTTATCAATACTAGTTAAAATATTGCCATCGTTGTGCCTTAAAGTCGATGCTTCCCAATCACAAACCATCTCAATTAAATCAATTAAATCCATATCTTTAATTCCATTAGGAAAATGCTCTATATGGTGACGATTATTAGCATAACGATGATCCAATGCAGGTTTTAATTCTTTAAGAGTTTGTTTACTTTCTTCGCTTCCATATGTACTACCATGCAATTTTGAGTTATGTTGAGCAAATATATCTGCCTCAATATCTTCTAATTTTGAATTATCATGATTTATGGCTCTTTCACCTAAACTTTTAATAATTTGATTCATAAATTTATTTACCAATTGTTTATGTTTATATGTATCACACATAGATTCATATTTTGTCATTGTATTTTTCCTCCTTTTACTTTTCTATTTGGATACTTTCGATTTCTGATAATCTATAAATAATACACACATTATCATTCTCTAAAGCATTAAAAGAAGTTTTGCTATTTAGCAACCAATCTTCAAAAAATTCTTTAGTTAATTTAGCATCAGGATAATTATGTACTGCTCCACTTTTTAATTGAATTTTTACTCCCATTTAAAATCATCTTCCTTTCTGTCCTATGAATCTATTCTTTTATTTACCCAAATATGTTTCTAAGGCAATAAATAAACCTACATTTCCTTCTCTTTCCAATACTTCTTTAATAAGTTGGTTTAAATATCCTTGTTCTTTTTCTGATAAATTTAATTCTGGAATTATAAATGACACTTCAATTTTAATTTCTTGCATAAAAATACTCCTTCCTATTCCCATGCTTCTACCAAACTTTTACATACTTCATCGTAATTACACAACTTCATATTTAAACCTTTTTCATAACTCAAATACTCAGTAAACAAATAATATTTACTTGCCATGAATGTACAATCTTCAATTTTATGACCATTTTCGCCTTTACGCATCAAACAAGTACCATAACTTTGACATCCACAACATTTTAATTGACAAATTTTACAATTTGGTGTTTCTTTCATATACGCTCCCTCCATTTGACTATTCATTCAATGTATTTAAGACATATTATATTCTACATATTCTTCTTGATAATATATACATTTAGAAATATTGGAATAATTAGATTCAAATCCAGGACAACTTGCTTCGCCACGATGAAAGCACTCACTTGATCTTCTCCAGTTTTTAGAACATTTAAATTTAAAATAACCTGACATATATTTCGCTCCTTTCTAATTTCCCAGAAAATAACTCTTTCAAGGGAATTGTGGTTTCTGAAACCCTTGCTACAGTGGACTTTATGGGTTGTATTATTTTACCATTTACAAATATTTCTCAATATAATCTCTATCCTGTGTGAAAATAGGAATATCTTTATCAACTACCCATCTAGTACGCATAGTTCCATCTTTATCATATTTCTCTTTCACAATACATGCTCCACGCTTTTGATATGTTGACAAATCATTAAAGTTAATTCCTTTTTCTTGGAATAACATTTCCTGAATATGGTTACATGTTTTATTTTGCAATTGTTTATGACTGAAATTTGCTTGACCAACTGCTTCTATTGCATTTCTAGTAGCGTCTTGTTGTCTCCATACGAAAGCATTACAAACTTCTTCTTTTGGAATATTATAAGCACGACTATCAAACATAGCAGTACCTACTTTCAAATAATATCTTTCCCATTGAATACCTTCTTCGGTGATATTAACTTCAAGATTATCAACTTTTTCTCGAAAACTTTTATTAAAGGCCATTGTTGCCATACTAGCAGAAACAGACACCATTTTCTGAATATTTTTATCAAACCACGCTTGAGTAGTAAGAGAGTCATAGTCAGTAAGCAATAAACTAATTTCATCACTTTGGGTGTATGCAATTTTACATCCCATAACATTCTCACAGAGATACTGTGCTGTGTCCCACATGGTTTGTGTCAATAGCATATCCAGAGGTTTACTAAAACCTTTAGTGAATGTGTGGAACGCTTTGCCATCAATTCTAATGAGAGTTGGCGTTCTTTTAGTTAAATATCGTCTCTCAACATTTTCGTATCCCTTCATGCGGTCGCCTAAATTATCTTTACTCATTTTAAATTTCCTCCTTATTATTCTTTACCAATTTTAACCAAATCTAAATCATCGTCAATTTCATACCCATTACGTTTTGCTATCTCAGTAATCTTATCAAAATCTACTTCCGCATATTTACATGCTCTTAATAATTCTTTAAGTAGCCATTCAATATCGTCTTTTTGTTTAATATCTTGCTCTTTTTTGTTTAGAATGTTGTTTGGATTATTTATACACTCTTCATCATTGCAATCATTTTTTGTTGAGCATACCACTTCACACGAATAACAACAGAATAACGTATCTCTATGACAAAGGTCATTTCTTATACATAGCATTATTTTTCCTCCTAAATTCCTATAAGTTATTTGTTTGCTAGGAAATCAATAACTCAGGATTCTCCCATTTATTTCCCACAACTTTAATTTTTGATATACGATAATATGAATCATCTCTATTCATTTCAAGATATAATTCTCTTGAATCTTCTACAACATAGTAATTATCCTGCTTAGCTCCATCAATCCAAATCTCAAGGATATCATCTTCATAGACTTTTAACCCTATGGAATCATAAATTTTAGCATATTGCATAATCTCAATAGCATTATAATTCATGGTTGTTAAATATCTTTTCTCTTGATTTGCTGAACTTAAAGCACCTTCGATGAATTTACTGCTTATTGTAAATGGAATAAATCCGTCAAAGTAAATCATTTTCTTATTTAATGGTTCCCATGCTCTAAATTTATACTCTTTCATCTTTATATTCTTCCCTCCGATTCTACCACAACCCTCACAAGGATGAGAAATATGATTTAAACACCCTCTATGGCTACATGGTTCTCCATCTCTCATAAACTTATTCTCCTTCCAAACCAGTAAATTCCCAATTATAACCACTATCAAAATAATTACCAGAACCAACCATTACATCATCAAAAAATTCATCAATAGTAAAATTCCACTCATCGGAAATCTCTTTCCAAGACCACAATTCTTTAATATGTAAACATCCATTTGCAGTCTTACATAGAAGTTTAGCTACTTCTTTTCTGTCACTAATTACTTTGCCATCTTTATTTCTAATAATTCCATTTTCTACTCTATACATATAATTACTCCTTTTTCAGTTTTGAAATTATTTGATCTATGGTTTCTTCAGGGTCATTCAATTCAACCTCTTGCTCATATATCCAATATACTATTTTAGATATTAAATTTCTTTTCACTTCCATTCCTCCCCTCCTTAATATTATCCCAATCTAAAAATTCCTTCTCTGCTCTTTCTCTACACTCAGGACAGAACCCTCTACCCATTCCGTCAGTGCATAAATGAGCATTTCCATTTTCTCCACAATACCAACAAGAATAAAAACTATTTTGTTTTGATGGATGCCAAGGACTATCAACGCTATCTTTATCAACCAAGAACTTTTCTACAAATTCTTCATCTGACATATTGTTGATATCTTCTTCGATTTGTTTCCATTGTTCTTCTGTAAGCATTATTATTCCTCCTTTGGTTAAATAGGCAGAGAGTATAAAACTCCCTACCTATTTAATTATCTAAACTTATTCTAATGCATCAATCATTGCTTTAATTTCTTCTGGTGATTTTTTAAGCAAATCTTCATCTTTTTTGGATGCGTAAATTTCCATAAGTTTTTGCTTTTGTTCTTTTAGACTCTTTGCTTGTAGTTGTTTTTCTGCTTCCTCTTGTTTAACTTTTACAATATGTTTGATGATAGCAATTTTGATGTCTAATTCTTGATCTTGCTGAGTTCTTACATCTAGAAGACTTTCCTCTTGTACTTGTTTTAATTGAGAATTTAAAACCTTGAAAACAGAATCCAATTCTTTAACACTAATTTGCCACATATCTTCAACATTAGACGTGCCCTTGAATGGAAAGCGATACATGTTTCTAGTAGCTACCTCAAAAATGTTTACAGTATTTGCATTTGTCATAATAAATACACGCTCCTTTTAATTTTAATATTTTATTTTTAAAATTTAATTTTAACCATTCTCTCAACAGTCCCTTTGATTTTAACCAATACTTCATTTCTCTTAGTAGAACTAAATGAAACTCCACTCAACTGATCCTCGGTGTCCTTTAATGCCATTTTTGCTCCTAATGCTTCAAAGAATTTTCTATGTGGCACTAATTCCTGTTTCAAGAATTCCACGTAAAAGGCATTTGGGTTTTCAGGATTACAACAATCCTTGAGCATAAACATGTAATGTAAATTACCTTGACTATTTTGACTATCCCAATAATTTGGCGACAAGCATACAACTGATACTGGTACAAATTGATTTGTTTTAAGATTCCATATCTCTTTTGATGAAACATTGGAAGGCAATTTCTCTGCAATAGTAAATCCTTTGTCTTTATCGAATGCTACTTCTGCGACCAGAATATTTTCACTTTGTCGAAGTGCTTTATTGTAATCAAAAGAATATATTTGACCATTAAATTCTATTTCTGCTCTAAAACCACCCCTTCCACCATTATTACTATAATTATGAACAATGAATTTATAAACTCCTTTTTTCATTTTAGAGGTACTTAACCATGTGATGTTTTCTACTGCCGGAGTATCCTTTCGTGGATTTATAATATCAACATCAAGCATTCCACCAGTAGGAGATAATTTTCTTTTATTTGAGAAAAATATTTCATATCCTCCAGGTTCAATACAATGAGCATCTAAATCATTACCATCAAATTCATTGTCATTCCATTGAATAGAAAATCTTAATACTCCTTCTACATTTCCTCCTGCACTTTTAACTCTTTCCTTCATAGTACTATCAGTAATATTTCCTGAATACGACCAACTGAAATTATTATTCCATTTAAACATAGTTTTATGGTCTAGACTTTCAGGAGCAATTAATGATGCCATATTAATAGAATGTTTATTCTCTAAAAATAATTCAAGTTCTTTTGCAGTTGGTAAAATATCATTGATAAAATTCTCAATAGACACTTCTTCAACTTTTGAGAATTTTTTAGGATTAATAGGGATACTACTTAACATTTCATCAAATATATCACCTTTAATTCTCTTAGCAGAGTCTTTATTGGAGAATAAAATATTATTCACTGTGATATCATCTGGATTTGCAAATCTACGACCTTTTATTGAGTCCTCATATCCAAGTTCAATAATTGTCTTTTTAGCATCTTCTAGTTGTTTTTTACTATGGACTGGAGTTGATCTTTTATAACCATCTCCGACAATAAATTCAAATTTACCAACTGCTATATCTAAATCCATACCTTCACTGATATTTATAAGCAATGTGCCAATTGAATGGTTTTTTAGTCTCCCGACAACTTCTCCAACCTTTACAGATTGCTCCCATGTGTAATTTTCTTTTAACTTTGCTTCTAATTCAGCATACTCTTTTTTGTATCCATTAATCTTAATTAATATTTTTGCTTCTGCTTCTAATACTTGAGCATATTTCTTCTTATGTTTTAAAAATTCTTTTAAAACTGCTTCCCATTCTTTTCCTCTATGCAGAGAATTTTGAGAAATAAGTTCTAACACAGTAAGCAAACTTTCCTCTGTAATTTCTTCTAATGATCTTTTGAATACATTTCTTGTATCCCTAAAACCACCCTTAATATCACCTTCTGACTTGCCACTACTATCAACAAATTTTAAAGGAAGTTCTAAGAAAAAGTGTTGCCATTCAGTAATCTTACCATCTGCTGATTTTTCAAAGTTTTTATCAGTTCCAATTTTTTTGTCTTTAGCAACATAAATATCTGAAACGACTTGTGATTTAATATATTTAGACATTGCGTTTACAGATGGTTGATATTCTTCACTATTTGTTTCGAAGTCCCAAATAGTTATAATTTTATTATCTTTGATTACTACTGCATTACCAATGTTTTTAATGAAATGTCTACAACAAGAACAATCATGCTCTCTTCTTTCTCTAAAGATTTTATTATATTGATCTGGGAAATTTTCAAGATATATGCCCCACATTTCATCTTTATCAACATTTACCTCAAATAAGTGAGTAGCATCCTTTAACATTTCAGCAACATGTTTTTGTTGAATAGTTTTAAATTCTCGAAAATTCATCTTTAATCAATCTCCTCTTAATTTTATTTTATGATTCAACATAGTTTGAAAGATAAGATTTTAGTTATGTATAATTCTCTCTCTACCTATAATACGACTCACATCCTCTCAGTGTTTAAATTATGTAATGTTTTGAACTATCCATGTATTTATTATAACATTATTTATTGATTTGTGTCAAGCATTATTTTAACCAAATCCAATAAAAAGATCATTTTATTTATCCTTTCATAATATTATTTTAAACTATTAATATTAGTTTCCCATATGATTCCAAAGAATGCCATAAACACAGAAACAGAAATTACGTCACAAAATCCATTAATTAACCATTGGATAAATCCAATAATAAAAACAATAACTGTACATTTCTTTAATGATTTATTCTTAGCTAATAATGTTAATACAATTGTAATTATTAATACAATTGAAAATGTTTGTTTCTCATCCACAATTAGCAAACTCATTAACATAATGATCAACTAATGATCCATCAAACAAAATTGTATAAACCTTTTTACTCTTAATATCAAATTCAATACCGCAGTTCATACAATAATTATTTTGCAAAGATACCTTATTAGTGTGCTCACTATTACATGCTGGACAGATATGTATTGATATTAATGCTTTCCCCATTTGAAAATACCTCCAAATAATTTATTTATATATTCAGTATAACATGATTTGGTAAATATTGCAAGCAATTATTTATTATATTAATTAAATATTATTAATAAGATTTAATGAAAATAATTAGCATAATTGTTTAAGATTAATTAAAATAACCACATATTTAATTATGCCTATAAGCAATATTTACAATGTACTACATCTTCATAATTACAACTCATTACTTATAAAACAGAATCCCATTTTTGATTTGGACATTTTTCAACACTTTGACAAATAAATAAACTTTTATTTCTAGGTGATAATTTTTCAATATCTTTTATTAAGGGAATATATTGTTCTTTTACGTTTTTAATAAATTTTAGCAACTCCTCAACAGTAGTTTCTGTACTAATATATTTAAGAGATAAATTATGATTTATAAACTCTTCAATATTTCTAAGATGCTTTTCTGCATTTTGAATTTGGTTATTCATTTATTTAACCTCTTTCCGATAATATCAAAGATTTATGCTATCTAATATATAAGTTTCGCCTACGTCAATAAACTTAACATTGTATCTTATTAAATTATAATTTGGTTTAGTTGGCCTGTATTGAATATTCTTTCTACCAACGACCTGCGATTCGTTTTTAATTACGATTTCTGCTTGTTCCTTAGAATTGCAAGCATATACAGTTTTATTTACTTTCTCTCCACATTTATCTAACAGGTCGTGTATTACCACATAACACATAAGTATTAACCCCTTTCAATTCTTATATTTAATTAATCTTCAATTTTTTCTAAACTATATGATAAAAATGCTTTTTTAGAAACAATAACATCTTTTTGTTTTATCCATTCTTCAGCTTCTATTTGAGAATCAAATGATTCTGGTCTAATAAAGGATAGAGGAATTACAAATATACGATACTTATCATTTGCATTATCTTTTACAATCTGATAATATTGTAAAAATTTATTTGTCTCCTTATTGAATATTGCAAATGTGTTACTATTATTCACATTATCAAAATATTCATTCTTAAAATCACTGAATGACTTCATAATAAAACCTCCTAATAATAGTTAAAGTTCCTCTGATTGCCGGATTTATTTCCCTCCATGAATCCAATTATCTTCTTCTCCATTCTCATGAGCAGTAACACTTGATTCACACATAATACATTCATAGTTATGAACTTCGCTGTATGCCCAATTCCTTCATTTGAATCAAATTCCATAGTTTCATTACAATATTTACAAATCATATTTAATGTTTTACAAATCAAAATATTCGTTTATCAATTCTCTAATTCTATCTTTTATAATTTCTGCTTCAGAATTTTTATTATCAATCATGTATTCAATATCAATCAATTTGTTTCTAATGATTTTAATATCCTCTTCGTCATATTTATATTCAATAATTCTTGTCTTTTCCATTAAATCTTCCTCCAATTAATTTAAATATTACAAGAAAAATAATTCAGATTCATAAAACAACCTACCACCCATTTCTTCATTAACTTTCTGAATTTCTTTATCATAAAACCTTATTTGATATGGATTGAAAGAACCCATTGCTTCAATAATTTATCCAACTGCTCCAATAAATCTTGCTTCACCTTCTGAATCATCAAACATAAATTTAATATTATTAACTGTCACTTTGTCTACGATTTTAAATTTTAACATTTTTATCAACTCCTTTTAACTATAAATTAACGATTTAATTTGTGAATATCTACATAAGTTAAACTCCTTGACTTCATATCACTTGTAAAGAATTCAATATTAAATATTCCTGCTTCGCAAGATGTAATTCTAATAAGATTATTATTAAGGATACAATCTTCGAATACTGTATTTTTAATAATCGCTTCATAATGAGGATTACCGTTATTAAAATGATTGCGAATACATTTGCCAATGATATCTTCATAATATTCTTCAGTATGACCTGTGAAACCATAAATATTCATAAATTTGACACTCCTTTTAACTTAGGTTAAAACCACACCTTCAACATACTAATTTTAAATTTTCATCGTTACATTAACGTCAATTTGTTTCATAAACCAAACATACCAAGGTTCGAATCCTTTATTGTTAGCATAATGTCCATCTCTATATAATATAAATTCTTTTTCTAGTTGTTCTGAATCTTCTAAAGACATAAAACTTCTTAATATTGCTGCTGTTTTCCACATAACTTCTTGCTCAGATTTAGTTTTAGGTTCACCAATATACTTATACATTTTACTTCCTCCTTTAACTAAATAAATCTTCAACTTTGCAATATAATACATCATCCTTATATAATTTATCATCGACAACTTTTACAGATGTTGAAAATCCTCCACGTAAAGATATTAAACATTCATTTCCATCAATATATTTAGCTACAACGACTGCTCTTATTCCTTGCATAGATATAAATCTTTCAACTATTTTTTCAAAACTAATAATCATAATTTTCTCCCTATCCAACTTTTAACCACTCAGGCCACTCACAATTATTATACTTCAAAATGTCAAACTTTTCACTCTTATGATAATCCCTATACGCCGTCACAGCATCTTCATTTCTGTATTCTAAGGGCATTGCTTGAGCAAATGGAGTTAAACCCTTATCAATTAAATCTGGAGCATCTAAGGCTAATATAACGTCTCCTGATTTATGATCTTTATTGTTGTATCTCTTCTTATATTCATCATATAATGCTAATCCTAAATCTCTAAGCCATAACCAGTTAGATAAACTTTCTCTTGCCCATACAGTACAAGGATGATTTTTGTGTGCAAGTTTATATGGTGATTTATGAGATTCATTTGTGTAATAGAAAGCACTGCATAAAATTTGTGCGCTTTCCAATAACATTTTACACACGTGAACATTTGCATGATATTCAGCACATTTTTTAATGTCTGGGTCTAAAACAAATATATTCATATGTAAATGCCTCCTATTAACTTTAATATAATTATTGTAACACGTTTTAGGAAATATTACAATAATTATATTTGAATTTACTAACCTTACTTATGATTATCTTCTCTCATCCTTAATTACAAAATATTTCTGATCTAATTTCCCATTAGAATATTTCTCTTCACAATATATAAAAAAACCTTCTCTTTCCAATCTGACAAACAAAGTTTTGGCATCCCTTTGCTTCACCTTGAATGTCTATTCCTCCTGCAACACATTCATCTAAGATATATGATTTATTGGCTAATGTGAATTGCTTAATGGTTCTAGTACTACCACCGGATTCTTCATGGCAATCTAGATAAATTTTCATCTTAATCAACGAATCCAAGTATAATAATTTTGTTTTCTAAGTCGATTTCTCTCACTTCAATATTTTTAAAATTATCATCTTCCTTAAATTGAATAAAGAAATCACTAAATTTCTCTTTAGTTAATTCATCTGCTCTAAGTCTAATAGATGGTATTTTGATAAATTTTTCAGTTAATTTAAAATTGGAATTTAATAAATCCCATGTAGAGTAATCGAAACCTTGATCTGGGAATACATAATAACTATAATATTTTCTCAGCTCTTTAAAGGCTATTACATCAGAGATATTTGTATTTGGAATTAGTCCCAATACCTTTCTTAAAGGTGATCGAACGACTATATATTCTTCGCGTATTTTATAAGTTTCAAATTCATAAATACACTCAAAAATTTGACCTTCTTTTATGTCTGATAAACAATTAATCATATAAACTTCCTCCTAAAATACCACAAATGAATAATTTATTGCCAATTTTTACTTTTTAATAACCCAATCTGCATTAATATTTTCCCATACCCATGTTTGAAATTCTTCATTTATAATTTCTTCTACTTGCTCTTCTGTCATTTCATCTTCAATTTCTATTTCAACAGTTTCTCTTACATCACTACCATTATAAGTAGTCCCTACATGAAACTTAACTTCAATTATTCTACTCATCATCTTTTCCATCCTCACTTTCACCAAGCATTTTAAATTCTTTCTGCAATCCCTCTAATCCTGTAGAAATTACTTTATGCATTACAAAACCTTCAAATTCACCTTTTGCTTCGAGAACAGTTTTATCCATCTGCTCATTGAAACTACTTTGAATAAAAGGAACATTGCTTTCAATCTCTTGCTGTAACATCTTAATTCCTTTAAGAATAACTTCTTTATCTGCTTTTGTTGGTGGTTTTTTCTCACTTAATAATGCTTCTGCTTTCTCAGTTAATACCCTAAGTGATTGACCAATTTTAAGCATTTCCTTTTCAAACTCTTTCTCAAATTCTTGACGCTTATCAAACTGTGGACAATCTTCGATCATCTTTCCATCTAATCTCCTAAGTGTAACAGGTACACCATCGCCAACATTCATTGATGTAATCGCTTCCGCAAATTGTGAGTATGACATCTCCACTTCAATATATGATTTTGTATTAGCGCGGAACCAATCTCTATTCAACATTCGATCAATTTTAGCAGGGGCAATTTTAAGTCTTATAGTATGACTATGTTGGATTGAGCTTCCAAATAAATTTTGACTAAAACTACATGAACTCCTTGTGATACCTAACATTGCAAAGCTTTCATGTTCAATAGTTGTACGATCATCCATTTTATTCATCCTTCTTTCTAAAAGCATTCGAATCTTAATTTTTATCGTTTAACTTAATTAATGGCGTAAAACAACTTATCCCTTAACTAATTCTTAGAATGGAATGTAATCTCTTTTCCTGTTCTATGAAATTTACAGAACTCATTTGGAATTCTCTCACATTCTCCACATGGACAATCAATACAATGTATAATAGAACATGAATTACATAAACAAGAAATACAACATAAATGTGTCTGTTTAGATGTTTCATTTTTAATTTTAATTTTCCATCCTCTCCTTATAAAATACGTCTTTTAAACCATATTATGTATCCTGAAACCCTTATATAGCAATGGTTTCAGGATTTGCAGTTTTACTCAAAATCAATTTCTTTTAACTTTTGGATGGCGTATTCAATACAAATACGCTTAATTTTAGTAATTGTATTAGTATCCCTTAATTCCATATGCACATCAAACATTTCCTTAAGTTTTTCAAAAGAAATAATATCATCACTATGAGATTGTTTATCAAAATAATTAGTTAAAGCTTCCGTAATAATTGGATCATCAAATGTAAATCCTTTATAATTAAAATAAACAGGATAACCATCTACTTGATTTTCAACATAATTGTTTTCATTTTTTGTATTATTTTCTTGATATTCAAGAGTATATTTTCCATTACCATGTGAATCTTCTCCAATACGTTTTAATGCTAAAACTTTCATTTAAATCATCCTTTCAAATTTTCAATAAAATCCCCTAAGTTCATTTCCTTGGGGAAGGAGCGTCTTCATCCTAACCCAGTTGCCAAATTAGGACGTTTGCCATTACACTTCAACTATCTTATATTAGTCACTTATAAGATTAGCTTACCTTTCGCATCTCAGCACAGGTAATTTGGGCAAATCTGATATTTAATTCTAAGATGCTCCGTAATGTCTTTTAGCAATTTCAAACATAATATAATTGCTAGTTGAGTCACATCCTAGATCCCAATCTATTTTTCCAATTTCTTTTGCGAGATTACTTCTTACTTTTCTCGTCAAAGTATTCACCGACATAATTCCTTTCTTCCTATAATCAACTATTTCATCAAAACATATTTTTAATTCTTCATCCATTAGATTACTGATTGTATTTAAATCCATTTTATCTCCGCACCTCTCAAATTTCCTCTACCATATTCTATCATATCTATGTTCTATACGTCAACTACTTTAATAAATTTTATTTTTACGTTTAGTGTACACAGTTTTCTTACCAAAAAGTTTAATCTCATATCCATTGTCATTACAATATTTTTCTGCCTCTGGATAAGTATAAAATTCTTTTAATAATTCTTTTGTCTCAAGATCCTGCACCACCCATAACCATTGACCAGATTCATTTGTGAGAAGAACTTTTACTTCTGTCTGCATTAATATTCACCAAATCCTTTCTGCATCCAACAACCATTAATTCTAGTACATTTTGAATTAATTAACATGTAGCAACCTTTGCGTTGTACTCCCATTTTAATCACTCCTCTTATATTTTATAATCCCTAAAATAATATTACCAATAATCTCAGTTTTGTTCTCATTCCCTCTGATATAAACATCCAAAGCTTTTGCAACATTGATCACATCCTTGATTTTCAATGGTTTTAGGATTTGTTTTACTTCATTGGGATTAGTTGATATTTTAATTGTATTAATAATATCTTGCATGATTTTCACCTCGTTAACATCTCTCATGCTCCATTATATCTAAAAATACTAGGTTTTACCAGTGAAAAGATGATTAAATTTTTATTAATCTACGTCTTTTGTCTTCTAAATCTTCTAATTCAGTTTCTTGTTTTTTAATAGCATCTTTATTCCATGCCGTATTAAACATATAGGAAAATACTAATCTATCCTTCATCTTAGAAATTTTATAATCAAGTTCTATGAGTAGATTTTTTCATATTAGCAATCAATTGTTTTTTCTTTAAACATATCATAATTAATTCCTTCTTTCATAATTTTAAATGATTGATTGAAGTGATTATATTAATTTTGTAAAATTCCCAAATATCTTAGTCCTTCTGCATCTTTACTTGTAATATCTTTAATTACACAAGTCCATCCATATTGAGTAGCACCATAATATAAGTCACTGACTTCTGAATATTCATCATACATATCACCATGACATCCTATAATTCTATCTTTAAACGTCTCCGTTCCAATTACATTATCATCGTCATCATAGATATCAGTTTCTTCTCCATCATTTTCTTTATCTGCGTAAGAATTATACATTGTTTCTCCATGCATTTCTGGTTCTGATTTTATAAATTCATAAACTTCCTCATCATCCTTAGCTACTATATAACCCTTAATACCTTTTTCACTATCCTTTGGAGAATAGTGTTTAAATTCAACTATATATAAATTCATTTTGTATCCACCTTTCTTTAAATTGCGTGTTTGAATAACTATGTTAATTTTACATTATTACAATATATTTAATTGGAACAATATCTGTAAGCCATACATTATTATCCGATAATTTGAATTTGAAACCATCTGTATTCATTTGTTTGGCATTTACTTTTAATATTATTGGATTTCCATGTCTCTTTCCGACTGAAATAGCTGTGTCAATATTACTAGATAGATGAACATACTCCCTAGATTGTTTTAAAATACCTTCTCTAAGTATTTTACCTGTAAACCTTGATGCTGTACCATGATACAATACATCTGGTGGAATTTTATCTTCTAATTCTAAATTCACTTTTATTGAATGACCTTGATTGGCTCTAATTTTTGTACAATCCTCATTAAATTTATATCGTTGTTTATTGTCTTCTGTCACTATCTTTTGTAATAGCTTAATATCTATAAATCGACCAGTTTTATTTATACCCTCTAACAATTCGTTTACATTGATATACCCATAAGTATCTAACTTCAATCCAATTACCTCTGGTTTATGCCTCAATATTAAACTTACAAATATACTGATATCTTTGTCACTACCTCGCATTTTAATCATCCTTTCAAATTCCCATCTAATATCTATTTCCACGGAATTATTTTATAATTGCTATACTAATTAAACCTTTAATAATTTCTTCTTCTTCTTTAGTATAAATTCTCTTTAATTCTAATTCATAATTTTTAGTATTGGTTTCAAGAAATTCAATAAACTTTTTATCAAATTCTATTCCGTCATTAACTTCAATTGTCATATTGATATTATATTTTTCCATCTTAAAAACACCTCCATTAGTTTAAAACCTTAAAATTATCGTAAATCTTCAGCAACCCATTCATAATTACATTTATTACAGTAACATGCAATAAGTTTTGTATGACAAGTTTCGTCAACTAACTTATATAGACTAATATAACTATTAGCACATTTAGGACAGGTAGTTTGTACTTTTTCTAATCCTAATGCTTCACATAGTTCATTTATTTTCTTTATCATTTAGATCCTCCTTTCCCATAAGTCTCTACTTTCAAACTATCTGTATTTAGGGCAATAAGGATATTCATCCACCACTTCTTGCCCATACGAAAATGCTCCATTAGATGTAGTCAACCAAGCTAAAACCCATTTTCTCCTTTTCACTTCTTTTTTAAGACTGATTAATGAATTAGAAGCTAATATACATTGCAATATTCCATCATTTACATCAATATACTTTGCTTGATACTCATAACTCCACATTATAGCAATATCTTCTAATGGAATTTCAACTACTGGAATTATTCTTTTCTTTGCTCCGGCTTTAATATTCCCATATTTAATCCATTCTTCTTGAGTCTCAGGTATTTTCTTCACCAAAACTCACCTTTCTCATCCATTAAATCTTTTGACTTATAGGAAATTGCTTTATAATTTCCAGTCAAATTCCTCTTCTAATTTAGTTTTATTAACTTCAATCCATTTTTGTATATCTTTTTTCTTGTCTCCTATATGTATATATTCTATCATATTTCTGTATTCGTCAACAACCCATAATTGCCAATGAAAACTTTTCTTGTCTTCATTTTGTTTTCTAACAATTCTATAGGGCGGTTTATCTTCAATATAATCTTTATATTCTTCATTAATCCACCAAAGAATTTTTATATATTTATCTATTGAAAAGAATTTTTGCTTAAAATACCATTCTTCGATTGAGTATTGACGCTTACTACTATTACAATGTTGACAAGCAGGTACAGCGTTTCTCAGGTCATTGTATCCTTTATCATCTACATGCTCTTTGTGGAAATTCATAATTATATATCTGCCATTTCTCATTGCAATGTGTTTTTCGAGAGGTGATCCACAATAAGCACATGTGTTTTCGAATACTTTTAAGCATGATCTCCATTCTACCTCTGTGATATCATGTACCCTATGTAGTTTAGAATAATCTCTACACTTTTCAGGATGATCTTGTCTCCATTCTTTTTTCTTTTGTTTGTATTGTTCTGGTTTACTTCTAACATTTATTTTATCATGCTCTTTAAATTTTTCTGGATCTTTTAAATATAATTGTTTATTATAATCACGATAATAATCATCATATTTTTCACTTCTATTTTTATCAGTTCTTTTTATAGTACATTTTCTACATTCAGGCGAAAATCCCAATTCTGGATATGATTTATTTTTCAAATAAAAATTATCAGTATTTTCTTCTAACCATTTATAACAAGCAGTACACCTCCTTTCTACTATATTATCTTTATTCAATTTATGATATTTCTCCCACAACATTTGGGTATATTCTGCTCTTGTCAAATTTAAAATCTTTCCTTTCTATTATTTTTTATTTATTGCATATCAACTAAAGCATTCATTAACTTCTCTCTAGCTTTACCATACTTGACTACGCGTTCATAATCTTTACCTGTTGGATTTTTAAGTCTCGACATATCCATATTGTCTTCTAAATCTGCTAATTTTACTTGTATAGCAAATTCATCTTTGCTTATACGGTCAATATACTCATCATAACTTTCATCTCTGCTTTTACTTAATTGCTAATTCAATATCCAACCCCTCAACTTCCAAATCAACATCAGTCAAATCCGTATCTTCAATAACATCGTGCAATACAGCAACAATTCTTTGTTTCTCATCTTTAAGTTTCATCATAACCCTAATTGGATGTAAAATATAAGATTCTCCACCTTTGTCTACTTGTCCCTCATGAGCTAATGATGCTATTGAAATTGCTTGTTCTAAATTCATTATTCTTCCTCCTTAATCATAATTCTTTCCATTTTCTCAACTATTTCATCTTCTGAATAATTGTCCATTAAGTAATACATTTCTCTGTCTAGTTTATTTAAAATTTCCTTCTTGTTTTTAACTTTAACTACTCCTACTTTAATTAAATTGTATAGTGCTACATCAGCATAAGATTGAGCTTCATTGTTAGTCATTGTTAAAAACCTACCTTTCTATTCTTATACATTCAACTATATCACAAAATACATTTACTTCAAATAATTCACTTGTTATCTAATTCATCATTCTCTAGTATTTAATTACCTTATACAATTCTTCACCACAAAACTCTCTAATAAAATCCTCAATAGTCATATCACCATTTACACTACTAACCTTCTCATTGTCTTCTCTAAGACGCACAATAGCATGTTCTATCCAACTAATTTGATAAATCATATGCGCCTACCATCAGACAATACCAAGCAAAAACCATTATCTTCATATGAATATTCATCAAAAAATGAACCTTGTTGTAACATTCTTTTATCAAATTCCTTTTGACTCATATTATTTAATTCTTCGATACATTTATCTAAAATTCTTAAAGAATCTTCTCTTGTCATTTTAAACTTTCACTCCTCATACTTTCCTTAATATAACTACACCCTCATCATCAATACTATCAAATTCATAAGTACCAATAATATCACCAAAATTCTTAATAAGAGCAATAGAGCTAAAAGTTCTTCCATAACAATTTTTATGGATTACAGACAGTTTCAAACCATTATCTTGTTTCTTGATATATAATAATTTTCTATCATCTGAGAATCCTATAATTACCCTATCTGATTCATTGTATCCTAATTTACTTACAATTCCTGGAGAAATATTTGATATTCGGTTACGAATATAGATATAATTAGCATTTCGAGTATTCTGCCATTCGATGCTTCTTTTCATTATTGCTCAAACATCTCCGCTTTCATACCATCACGTTTTAAATCCCAATCTGGATTCTTCTCTAAAACTTCCATCATCATTAAGACATGACCAACGAATACGGTTTGAGTTCTACCGATTTTCTCCAACTGTTCTTTAAGTACTTCCCATTTATCCATTAACAACACTCCTTTCAAACGATTCATTTATGGGATTATTACTGAGAACTGATTAACCACATTATATAACTAATCAGCCTCAGTGTCAATAATTATATATTATTTATGTATTTAACTTTTTCCTGCGAACTCTTTATAAATTTCTTGTCTTGCTTCCTCTGCTCTCGCCCCTGCTTTTTCTAAATCTTCAAGCTTAAATCTGCCAAAACAGGTTTGTTTTTTATTTACCTGCAACATTACTAACCATCTTTTGTCTTTTGAATCCCAAAATACATTCCTAAATCCACTTTTATTATTAACATTTTTACTTTTACGATTTTTGCTATTCTGACCATCACTTGCAACTCTTAAATTTGATTTCCTATTATTTAGTGTACCAGTATTTTTATGTTCTATATGGTCTACAACTAAAAGTTTATCAAACACTTGCATTATTTCTCTATGTAAAGAATGAAGTCTAGTTTTACGTTTTCCGTGTTCATCTACATAATATTCTAGTGTTCTTGCATACCAATTTTGAGAATGAACATTCCACATTAAGCTCCAATGATAATCCAATTCTATTAACATAGGTAAATCTTCAGTATCTATATATCCTTCCAAATATTTAATTAATTTTGATATTCATAGTACGTAATTATTCTCATAACAAATCTAAATTATCAAACTTATTCCCAACAACCTGAATATCCATCAATTCATCTAATTTAACATGCTTTGTACGAAAACCAATAGGAACATGTCTATAAAATGCACAATCTAAAAATTCAACAATATAATAATAACCCTGCCAACCAATTTCCTCAATAATATCACCTTCATATACTTCATTCTTCTTGTCGCTTTGATCTTTTAATCCTGAAAATTGCTGTTTTTCTGCTCTTAAAGCTTGAATATCCCAATCTCCATGATATGTAGTTGCTCTTTCCATAACTTCGTTTAAGGTAAAATACCAGAATTTATTTTCAAAATAGGCCCTAAATTTTATTTCTTGCATTTTAACTACCTCCTCTTAATTTTCTTTCATATAACATCAAAACATACATTTGCTAGGGTAATTCTAAAACACAGTATACCAATAATTAAAACATTTCCTATAGCCAGTTCCTATTAATGAAAAATCTTTTCTATTCCTTACAGCTCGCCTAGAACACCATTTTGCAAAACCTTTTCTTCCACTAATATAATAACGAATATATCTTTTTTCTCCGTCATTGTATCCTACTGTCCACCATAAAATTTTAGCTAATTTCTCCAATTTTCTCTTATCAATTGTTTTTCTATAATACCTATTTGGTCTTTTCTTCTTATGTTTATTTTTTGATTGAGATTTCAACCAGTTTTCCCATTCAATATCTTCTTCCCAATCTTCAATTATATCTTCTAAATCTTGAATATCCATTTCCCAATATGCTTCTTCTGTGCCATAAGATAATTCATTTTGAATTAACCCATTTCCAAAATCAAATGAAATTCCCTCAAGTTAACGATAAGCATTAATTTCTTCTAATGAGTTAATTGCATCTTCTTTTGTTTTTATTTCTTTTTCGTCATATATGTAACTCAAAATATCACTCCTATTTTCAACCTGTGAATTTCGTTTAAAAAATACCATTCAATGTTATTCACTTCCAAAATTGATACCATTTCTTTTTATCCATCTCTTCTATTAATTTCTTTAATTCATTATCATAATATTGGATAGTTTCATTTAACCTATCACTAAATTCTTTCTTTTCTTCTAAATTCTCATCAACATTTATAATTTTATCAGTATAATAAACAATATCTCCATCCTCAGTCCCTTCAACATTTTCAATAACGTTTCCCTCATATTCCTCTCCAATATTTAATCTATAACCAACATCTTGCAAAGTAGCGTATGTCTCATAAGAAATAAATTCAGGTATTGCTTTTATGTTAGTAAAACTAAGATGATGTAACTTTTCTTGAGTATCTGTAATTGGATCTGATTCCCTAAGAAAATTTCTAACAAGATAAAAATGATCATTATTATCGCGTTCATATTTATTTTTCATGTTTTTACCTTTGATTATTGTTTTCATTTATTTATTTATCTCCTTATCAACAATATAAACCTTAATGACTCTACCATCTTCCTTATGACATCCATACTTAAACACATCTCTAACACCAATACTCTCAACCACTAAACTATCATCTGCCCTTAAAATATCCTTTATTTCATTAAATATTATCTCAGCAGATTTATTTGTATGATATTGCAATTGATATGTTCCCTGTCCCATAGATATAATATTCGAACGCATATAACCTTGATCTACTTTAAAATCAGTTATATAAATTTCATCTTCACATAATAATTCATTATAAATATTACTCATTATTTTCTTATATATTGTTTTAATTAATCTTTTCTTTTGTAAATTTGAGCCATCATATTTTGAATAAGCTAGGCGTAATGGATAGAGAATTATGTCTAGTGTTTTGGTAATAATTTTGTCGATTATGTTTTTGATATATTGTTTTCTTGTGTATGATTGTATGTTTTTGGTCATTTATTTATCCTCCACAATCCTAATCTCATCATCATGCCAATCAACTTTATCAAATGGAACAATAATTAATTTCATATGATTCTCTCCATGATATTTTTTATCATAGAAAGCGTCTCTACATTTATTAAATTCACTACAATGACCAAAACAGTCTGAGTCAAATCCCTGACCCCAATCACTCCTAAATATATCCCATTTTTCTTTCATACAATATACATGACTAGCATTTATTTCATTGTTAGTAATTTGCATTACAGACCATTTAATGTTTATATATTTTCTTTTAATTCCTAACATTTAATCTCCTCCTTTATTTATTTTATATAGAAAAAATTAATTAAAGAATAAATCCCAAACTGAGCGATAGCGAATGTTTGGAAAGAGGACAACGCTTTGTCCGATACATTGCTTTCGTTGCACCTCTTTCCTTATAGTCCTTGCAGGAAGCTTTTCATTCCAGTAATTTTGTTGTCACAAAATTCCTTCCATGGATATATTATTATGATTATTTTTTATTTTAATACAGAAAATATGGAATAAGTTCTTTAAGAAGCTTAATCCAATATTTCTGTATTAATTTCTTCTAAAAATTTATATACTACCCAATAAACCTTTCTATAATAAGGATTAGTTGTACCATCTTCTAATTTTTTAATATTATTTGTATTAGATTTTATTATATAAGGTAATTTATTTTCATCAAAATAAGCATTAAATATTGATATTGATTTTTGTATTCTTCCTCTTTTATCTTTTATATCTATATTTTCAATTAAATCTTTTTGCTCAGGTTTGTATAACTTTTGATTAATTATCCTATCTAGATATTTAACTAATTCGTCTGTTTTAAAATCTTCTTCTAAAATTCTATACTCCTCCATTCCGAATAGTTCTTTTATATATTCATAGTATCCAACTCTGCCAAATTCTAATATTTTTAAAATTTCTTCTTTATCAGTATTACATTTAAAAAACATTAATTCATTAACCTTTTTAGTTCCTCTATTCTTTTCTCTTACAATAGCATCATAAACCATATTACTAGTATCATATTCTCGTTGATATTCATTAATGAACTCTTGCACAGTATGTGTTTTTAAAAACTCAGCCATTTTTAATTTTTTATTTATTTGTGTTGTTTTTCCACCTAATGACTTATTGCTTATTGTTTTTATGTAAAGATCAACTTTATCTTTATCGTTCTGGATTCTTTTTCTACCAATACATTGTATTAATGTTCCTGTGTCTTCAACATCACATATTATATGATTCAAATCTAAATCAATGATATTAACCCCTGCATCCATACAAGTCGTTGTAATAAGGATTAATTCCTCAAATTTTTCATTTTCTAACATATCTTTTATTTTTGGTTTATTAACATACTTGTAATATTCTTTGTTGTTTTTGCTACAGTTAAATAAACAATATTTTTTAAATTTCTTATATAAATCATATGCTTTTCTTGCTGATTGGATAAATAACATTACTTTTTGATTTTTCTCAATTGCTTCTTCAATAAGTTCATCAAATGTATCATCATTATAAAAGAATGCTAAACTATTAATATGGTCATATGTAATTGGTAATTCATAATCTATTGATTCTTTGCCTTTAATATCATTTAAATATGTTTTCATATGATCCCCAGTTGCAGACATAAAAATTCTTGTTGCAAATGACTGGTTTAATATCAAGTTTAAAGATATATCAGTTGTTTTAGAGAATGCTGCATCACTCATAAAGTAATGAAATTCATCACAGACTATGTATTGATATTCATCTAAGTCTTTAGGATTTTTCTTTAAGTACATATATTCAAGTTTTTGATATGTCATTATTTTTATTACATCTAGTTTATCATCTCTTTCAAGTTCCTCTTTAAATTGATCTAAACAATTGCTTCTATGTATTAACATTAATATTTTATCACCGTTATCTTTTGCAATTGGATAAAGTACATTTTTAATCATATAACTCTTACCACCTCCTGTCCCTGATTTAATAGTTATAAGATCGCCTGGAACCCAAGACTCTATTTTATCAGGAGTTATAACATCAGAAACTCTTAGCATATTTATTATTCACTTTTCCCTTCATAGAATTGCAGTTTTTAAAACGGCATATCCCTCATACTTTCTTGCATTTTTGGAATAGGTATTCCATATTTTTTAGCAACTAATGTAAGTCCAGTAATGATAACTAATGAAATATCTTTAGGCATCCTTATACTTAAATTATTTATATTATTTTCTGTTTTTAGTATTTCCACATCGCATACACAACTCATTACCAAAACTCTAGTATTTTTATCTTTTGTAAGGAAATAAGGTAGATATGGTTTTTCATTTACTAATTTATTCATATATATTCTAATCTCAGGTATATTATAGATTTCTCTAGGATCTTCATCATAACCGCTAAAACATATATTAAGTTTTTCATTGCTTTTGACAAAACCAATAACGTTTTCCATATGATTTATAAGTTCAATAATCTTAGATATATCACAATTAATTATTTCTTTTTTACTTACATCATAGATTATATCTTTTGTTTTAGGGTTTATAATTACTATACCTTCTGTTGAATTCCACATTCAAAATCAACTCCATTTGTTTATCATTTTTCACATCAATTGTAGTTTGTATTAAATTTTATATATTACCTAAGTAAACCAACACATAATCATTTTCTTGCTAATGTTTTTCACCTACTCCTTTCCACTCCTACTTCTTCATCATTCTTACTCTATCAATTGCTCTATATCTTTTTTTGCCAATATTCTTTTTGCCATATCTATCCATAACTTTTTCATATTCTCTTTTAAATTCAGGATCTTTACATTTTTCTTCAATGATTGCATCAATATCAACTTCTACGAAACACATATGTATTCACTTCCTCTCACCTATATTTCTACCACACTTAATTATAACATTTAATTAATCGCGTGTCAACAAATATTATTTATATATTTGTAAAATTAATTTCACACAATTTTACCTAAACTATCATCTCCTTCGAATCGCATTTACTTCCAATAGTTCCAACAAAGTTTCCCTTTCTGTCATACATCGGTTCACACATCTTCTTATTACTACTAATTTCTAATCCAATAAGAACACCAAGCCCCATACCTAAAATCATTATTAATATACCAGAAACAAATACTAATGCTTGAGTAGTTTGTATATTGTCCATTTATGTATCTTCCTCCTTAAACATCTGTAATTTGTCTAACCCAATCAATACGATATTGTACTTCTAAATCTCTAAGATAGTCTTGATAATTTTTCATTATCTCACTCATTACAAATGGTTTTATGACAATTTTCAAAATTTCTTCTAATTTATAATTTAGAACATATTCAATGATTTTATCATCTTGTAAGAGTGATAATTTATCGAGAGTTGATTTAATCATTGTAGTAATTAAATTAACATTTAAAATATTGTCTTTTTGTGTAATTTGTAATAGTGGTTCAGATTCAACTATTTCATAAATTAATTCACTGATTATATGAGCTTGGCTATATTTATCAGTAAACCATTCTGAGAAGTTTATCAGTGGAATGTCATATTTCTTTTCGAATTTCTTTTTGTATTCTGATTTCACAATGATAAAACCAATTTCACTGGTATGTACATTTTGATCTTTGATAATTTTTTCTGGAATATCTTGATTTAGTTCAAAGTTAATGTATAATCTTTTATTCATAATTAAAACCTCTTTCTTTTTATTACTTTGTGTTAATTATACCATACACTAAATAAAATTGCAAACATTTATTTTACAGTTTATAAAAATATCCCCCGCATCCATTAAAATGTAAATTTTATGGGAAATTATGGTTTTGAAAGTCGCATGGGAGTAGGGTTGTAGGGTTGGTATATTTTGTATTTATGTTAAATTATGATTATTTTATATAATTTCTTTCTTAAATACCTAACATAAGATTTCATTCATCTATACATAAATTCTGTAATATTTCTTATTCCTACAATTGCCTGAACTGCACTCATAAAATCACATAATTGATATTTAATACCTGTTTCTGGATGTGGTTCATCATTTTTAAACAATAGTCCAAAAGTCTTTTTACAACTATTTCTAAACTGATTAAAATCCCATTCGCCTTTACCATTATATAAATTAACTCCATAGACTTGTAATTTGTCAATTATATCACAAAACATGTCAAAATTTATATCATCAATTCTTTTTTGTACTTTTGTTTCTAAATCTTCCACAAAAATCATATCCTTTCAAAGTGGATTTGCTAGTAGTTACTTAATTGTGATATCGGCAGGTATTAATTCATTACCATCTTGCAAGTAACTTGCTCATGCCATCCATAAATATCCCTCAACATCAATGTAATATTCTTCATCGCTATCTGTTGCCTTGGTTATAACTCCTACTGCATTGCCATTAATAACAATAGGTGAATTAATAAACTTCTCGGCATCTCCAACATAATAAACATGACTAATTTGATGTCTTGATATTTTCATTTTTACAGCTATCATTTTATCTCTTCCTTTCCTTACAAGTAACTAATTTTGATCTAAATTGCAACCATTTTAATTCCCTGATAGCTTTTCTCGCAATGTCTAAAACTAAATGAAAAATCTAGTAGATAAATGATAGTTTCTTGGATTAATAATTCTGTTTCAGTCATTGTTTTAAAATCCTCCCATCAAACTGACTTTTTAATTACCCTTTACTTCTATTTTCTCATCCACTTTTGATTCAATTTTATTCTCATACTGTTCTTTAGTAAGCCAACCGAAAATAAAATTATCAGGATTAAATCTATCGGCAATAATTTTATTAGTTATATGATCTTTGAGCGAATTACTGTCTAAAGGTTTAGTTAATAGTTTTGTACAATCATTAAAAGTTAATTCAGCAGAATATATAACCTTCCCGTTTATTGACGCACCATAATATGCTTTTAGTTGATATATCATTTAATATCTCCTTTCAATTATAATAAATCCATATCATATAAATCATTAAACATTTCTGCCATAACTTTAAACAAATAATTACGATGTTCTGGAGGAGTACATAGGTCTAAGATTTTTAATAAATGTTCATATTCATCAACTGTGAATTTAATTGTTTTCTCATTGTCTTCAGTTTTAGATATTAATTGCATTTATTTTCTCCTTTCCTCATTTAAAATTGCTGTTTGATGGTACACTCTACTTTATTTGCCAAAACACTATATTTTCACCTTTAACGCCCACTGGAATAGGATATTTTGTAACCTCTAACCACTTATCAAATAACCTAAAGTTGTATAAAGTTAACAAGTCCCTTCTAATTATCAGTTTGTTTATTCCGTATCTTTTATTAAGCATATGCCATAGGTGAATACCCTCTGATAAATTTCCAGTACATGACAATAATGAGGAAGGATGTCTATACATATGCCTAAGTGGTATTTTTAAATCTGATGCTTCGAATATAAAATCTCCATTCTTTTGTATTTTAGTGACTATATTATATTTCTGAATGTTATCATACTTAATACCATCACTTACGATAAGTTTATATTGTTTCCCTTGTGATTCGTTCCATATTAAATCTAAATATTCTTCACTATCCTTTTGTTTATTAAATATGTAAAATGGCAAATCTTCTGATATGAATTTATGGTCTGTTCTAATGGTACATAATTCAAATTTATATACCAAATTGCGATATTCTTCATAAGTATCTGGTATATAAAATTTGTGTAGATTTAAATTTAGATTAACAATGGTATTTAGACTTTCAATTTTATCAAACATTTTTCATTACTCCTTTTTAATTTAAAATCGCAGTTTGGTTGGATAAATATTTAATCCCAAGAGTTAGGTCTTGTTTCAACAAAGTATTCAACACTCGATACTTCGCTACCAACTATAGCTGCACTTTGACCATTTCCATCAAATATATTAAGGTGAAATATTTTTATTTCGTATGGATCTTTTGGCATAAGTTCTTTAATTAATTCATCAAGTTTTATTGTAAGTTCAGTTTTATATTCTTTGCTATTTTTCATACAAATATTATATACATAAAACATTTAATTTTCCTCCTTTATACTAATCCATACTTCACATGCAGACATTAAAATAGATTCCATTTCTTCATAAGTTAAATTAAGTTCTTTTAATTTTTCTTTTCTCTCTTGATAAGATAAATATAGATCACTATTGATTTCAGTGATTAGGTTGATAAGATTATCTAGTTCACGCATAATTTAATCAATCATCCTTTCAAAAACTCATTGATCTGATCTTTATAAGTTTTAACTTCTTCCCACTCTACTGCATCCATTAGAAACTCATATTTTGTATCATCATTAAACAATTTCATCTCAACTTTTCTTTTATTCAATTCATTATCATAAACTGGCCCTGCAACCCATTCAACTTCTTTGTCAAGGTAAAATATTCTTGTAAATAAATTACATTTAATATATACTGCAATAATTGATTTTACATTATTTCTAAAGACTATAAATCTTTCACATTTAATCATAATTACCACTTACTCCTTACCTCATAATCTAATTCATAAGCTATGTCCCTCATTAATGTTAATAGTTCATCTCTGTCTAAAATACCTTTTAACTTTTCACAAACAAGAATCTCAAAATTATCTTCTGTAATCTTTTCAATTTTAATCATTTTAATTACCTTCTTCCTAAATAATCTTTTATAACTTTTCACCACAAAACGGACAATAACTAATATTTCTCATCACAAAATCATTGTAAATATTATATAGTTCCCAACCTCTTGAAAGACTAAAATATATAGTATAATCATTGCATTGGTGTGATTGATTTTCACTTAACATTATTAGTTTCCTCCATATAATTTATTTCATCCCAATATTTTTTAATCCAAATATCACAAATAGCATATAATTCATCATTTCTATAATAAATATTAGAAGGGAAAATTAAATCCTCTTTATCTTTGCATCCTAAATCTTTCAATCTTTTTTCACATATGAATAAAATTTCTTCAATTTTTTCTGATAATTCTTTCACCTTGCAGTCAATTCCTACTATAAATCCTTCTGAAACCATAAAATCATTCCTCCTTTATATAAGATAAACGCTAAGTTTGCTAGGATTAATATCCCATAACCATTCTTAATTGTTGTTGATTAAATCTTACTCCACGTTCAAAATACTTTTCACTTAAATTCTCCATCAAATCCCTTAAGTCAGAAATATTCATATTATTTAATGTAATATTAAGTAGAAAATTTTCTATACACTCAACAGGACTTTTACAATGGAGTAATGCGGTTAATGCTTCCCCTTCATTTGTATTTTTGAGAATAAATATTGTTGTTCCAGTAAAATTTTCACGACACCAATATAATTCAGAATTGTGACTTATAATATTTTGAACTTCTGAATATTGATAATAAACTACTGCGGAACAACTTTTACTTTTCTTAATTCCAATAATAATATCTTTCATTAATATCTCTCCTTCTTATGTCCTATCTTGACAACTATAATTTGATCGCCCTTTTGCTCCGTCACAAACTTCAAACATTCCTTCAAGCCAATAACCAAAGTTTTGAATTGATTCTCTTTCCTTATTGTCAATATCTAATTTAAGGTTATTACAATATTCTGAAGCAAGGAATACAAAACAAGTATCTTTTGGAAGTATAATTCCATCCTCATTAATTTTAGCATCCCAATTCTTTAAAAACTCTTCTTTGGAAATCATTTATATATCAACTTCTTTCTTCTCAAATAAAATCAACATTTTCTGGTACAGGTTTTAATCAACTTTATCAATCACAACTTTACCTTCTTTGTCATAAATAGATGTCAATGATCTACCTTGACCTGAAGTAATCCAATAATAATTTACTCCTGATTTTTTATCTACTACAATACAAATATTCTCATATTTACTGTTATTAACCAACACCTCCTTAACTGTAAAATTATTTCCTAACAATACTTCTCCCTTTTCATATCCGCAACCAGTTAAAGTAAAAATTATAATAATTGATGTTAATAATATCTTTTTCATTATTATTTCCTCCTTCAATTTTATTTTTCATAGTTTCCACTACCTTTTTGTCAATATTTATTCTTAGATTTTGAGGAAACTCCTGTTCGACATCAATAACTTTTCCGCTACTATAGATATGGGGGTTAGAACCATATCTTTTAGCAATTTCTTTTCTCCTTTGTTGTATGAATTCTTTTTTGTTCTCTATCATAATTAACACGCTCCTTTACTTTGCAGTTTGCAACTCTTTTAATTTAACTAATTTTAAATTAGTCCTGATTTTTGGTGTGTATTGTCTATGTATCTGATGGTTTTCCTTTTCTTCAAGTAATTTAACTAAAGGTTTTAGATCATTGATAACCCATTTATATTTATTTATAACCCCTCTTATCATATCCATTTGCTCTTCTTGGTCTTTATAATGTCTCCTCTTGTGTCTAAGTAGTTGTAGTTCTTTAGATAATTGATAACCTTCACAAGCATTGAATTTTGTAAGTTCTACTTCATGTAAAAGATCATCTTGCTCTGAATGGATATCTCTAATTTTTTGATTTATAGAATCCATTTCATATTTTAAAGTTTCAAAAGATTCAAGAATTGTTTTGATTAATGGAACTACATTCATTATTTATTTCATCCTTCCATTCGATTAATACTTTAATAATCTTTTCACGTTTTGTTAATTGCTTCATAATAATTATCCTTTCTTACAAATTCAATTCTAAATACACATTATCTAACTCATCTTGTGTGACTCCGATATATCTTAAAGTTTCCTTTGGTGAAGAGTGATTAAGCAATTGCTGAATTCTGGTGATGTCTACTCCAGCTTCATATGCCATGAATCCAAAAGTTTTTCTGAGGGAATGCGAAGCTATGGATTCTTTTATACCTACCTCTTTACCAGCCTCACTAAGTATTCTGTGTATATGTTGCCTTGTGACTGCTTTATCACCTATCCTAGACCCAAATAAAACTGTCTGAGATGGATCTAGAGAAGCAATATATTCTGTTAAAGATTCTATTACTTTTGCACTAAAAGGAAATGTTTTTGGTTTGGAAGTTTTCTTTTCTCGAACCGTTATTCTGTCTCTAACTTTTCCATTTGCGTCTACTACATCTGATATATTAAGTTTAAGCAAATCACTAATTCTTAATCCTGAATTAATACCCAATGTGAATAAAGCCCAATCTCTAAGAGATTTTGATTTTAGATATTTCTTCATTTGTTCAATTTTTTCTTTGCTACGTATTGGTTGAACTAATTCCAAAACAATCACCATCCCTTCCTTTAAATCTTCACTGTAAGCCCCGTATTTGACCTGTAAGCTTCTTTACTATCATCATTGACACTAACGTACACCACAACAGATAAGACGATTAGAAGAGCGATTAAGAGTTTTCTTTTCATGTTTTTCATAATTATCACTCCTTTATTTAACCATGTAATTTACATATAATTAAATATATTAAGTTTTGAACAAATAATGCATGGTCAATATATTTTATTTCTTTATTTGTATCTTATGTATTAACATTCACAACCATAAGCAAATTCTAATAATCCTGCTTGCTTGAGTATCTTCTTTGCCAGCGGTCTGCAAATTTCTTTTGATTTACCATGATCCGGTAAGGTAATGTGATTATTTGAATCATCATTTTGAAAAGTTATGTGGGAACTTTTTCTATGAGATGGTTTCCATCCATGCTGTGTTAGAATTTGTGACATTTCTTTTAATGTGTATCCTTTCATCCTCATTTATAATTATCCACCTCCTTTCTCATTTTGTTGATTAATTAATTTCTTCAATGCCTCAATCGCCAATTCATAAGCTTTAACCATATGTTTTCGTGGCCCTAGTGCTTGAGGATTTGTACTTTTACCCATTTTAATTTGATTCTCTAACAATTCAATTGCTTGTTCATAAGTCATTGCTTCAATTTCTTCAGAAGAAGATTTCCAATGAATTTGAGTTTGTGATAAATCCATTTTATTTTCACTCCTTATATTTTCATTTTAATTTTTATAATACTTATAATTACAATCCCTAATATCCTTAACATGGTCATAACAACCAATTAATGAAAATTGATGTTCATGCGACTTCCTTTCTTCTGAATAATTTTTACTATGAACCAAGTTACCTAATTCTTCATATAAATCATCCAATGCCTCTTGGGAAATATTTTGATCTACCAATACCTTAATATTGTATCGTGGACTACACCAACATCCATCCTTATTCTCATCACGTATCCCTACCATTTTTATTTGTAAAAACATATTTGGCAATTCTTTAAAGAAATTAAAAGCAAATAATCTGTCAAATTCGTGGTTCTCTTCAGTTTGTCTTCTCATTTCAATAAATTCATTCCATTGCTTTTCAACGTAGTCCTGTTGGGTTATAGACTCATCTCTTCTAAATTGATTATAAAGTTGGGTTTCTTCATTGAATTCTCTAATACATTGATAACCCTTGTAGTAAAACTCTCCATCTCCCCAATCTACTCTTTCATAGGCAACTAAAGCATTTCCATCAGTATATGAGTCAACAAAGAATACCTTGGAATTTTCGTTAATTACCTTTACTTTCGCTAGAAATAAGTCAATATTATTTTCAAGGCTTAAATAAGTTCTACTTGGTTTGAATTTGTCGATAAGCCATTCGTGTTCACCAAAAATCTGGAATCCTTTTTTCGTTAACCATATTCCATATCTCCATAATGGGGTTTCTTTTAATGTGAAATGACACACTGTATTTTTCCCAAATGAAAATATGAAATATCCATTACCAAATTCTTTTTTGGTTATAGTAAATTTCTCTGAAACTTGGGTTAAGATATTTTCTAGTCTTGATTTATTGTGCTTTTTCATTAATCTCTTTTTCATTGTTCTTTACTCTCCTTGCTCATTATTTCTCCATGCTTCTTCCCAAATTTTATCCTCATCTACATTTACTAATTCTCCACAATTAGGGCAGTCATCTGATGTGCTAATCATTGCTCCGCAACAAGGACAAAGAAATGGCTCATCATCTGCATATGATTTCATTATACTACCTCTTTCTTAATTTATTTTAAAGTTTAAGCAATCTTCTTAATTAAATAAAATCCTACAAATGTTGTGTATTTACCTCTATTACACTCCTTTGGATTATGTATTACTTTCCTACTCCTGTCTTTATTTGTTACACCATATGGGCCTACTTTATGTGACCATGTTCCATCATCATTTTGTCTATACCAGTGATAATCATCATCTGCCATACAAAATGCGACTTTCCAACAATCATTATCTGCAATATATTTTTCATATGTTGTTTTAAGAAGTTTATATCCCAAACGTCTTAAATCTCTCCTTACAGAATTAAGTATCTCTTTGCTTGTTATTTCTATATCTTCGTAATCTCTCCAAGATTCCGTACCTTTCCCTCCTAAGTATCCTGGTTGACAATAATCATAATCTCTGTAAGGTTTATTAGTGTATGGATTATTAAGTTGATTAATGGCGTATGTGTAACAATTATTATTTTCTCTTCTTGAGAATTTTCTTGCAATTGAATCATTGAATGTTAAACCATTATATTTAGATATTATTTGAATCATCAGCTTTCACTCTCCTTTACATAAATTTTTAATGATCTTTCTAATGATTCTAAAGTAACTTTCATCATTGGAACTGATTTGATTTTAATTTTACCATGATGGATTTTTAAATTTACTGCTCTAGTATCAAATTTGTAATTTCCAATATGATACATACCATATTTGTCAAGAGTTGCACCATGTTTTACTAAAAGTGCATTGATAGCGGAAATGTGTAATCCTCTGGCGGTTGATGCCATTTTTATGTACCTCCTGATATAAATTTATTTCTGTATTTAATATATCACAGATCATATATTATTGCAAGTGAATGTTTGGGTTTATCTGACAAAGTTTCTATGATAACTTCTACATCTTCTAATCTTAATCCTACTGGAGAAAATTGAAGACAACCACCTTTTTCATAGCATTGATCATCTTCAAGTTCTTTCCAGTAATGATATAAACATGATTTGCAATTGCGGATTACTTTAATCTTCATGATTTATCTTTAGGGCATCTTCCCAACATCTCTTGCACAAATCATATTTATTTTGATTCGAAAGATTATTATTTGCGGTTCCATAACAAAGACCAATATGATTATCTAAACCCATAGAAGAAGGGCAAGAACCATCTAAACGATTTGAAAGTTCTTTATGATCTAAACTAGTGTTATTTAGAGCATCATGAGCATCAATACATTTTTGAAGATGATCTATGTCACCAGTTTGAACATTAGCACAATAATCTAAAATAATTTCCCTATTTGTTTTTAATTTCAATTCTTTAGACATTTTACATTTAGAATATTCCCAATCCATGTCAAATTGTTCTTTGTTTTTAACATTTAGTAATGCACCAAATATTTTAAACCATTCTTCTTTTGAATACATATTACTTTCTTTTGCTTTGATTAATAATTCTCCGTAATTATACATAATTTAATCCTTCTTTCTTTATTTTAAATTTAACCATTCAATTAAAATGCAATTTTCATGTTATATTGTAATCTCATTCAAATCAATACTTTTTCAATTCATAACAATAACACCATTTTGGCATACTAACATCACAACCTCGTAATCCAATTCTAAACCTTTCTAATAAATTACAGTGATACATTTGACTTAATAGTATTCCTAACTCTTTACAAGAGTTTGCTCCATATGGTTGAATAGCATATTTTACGTTAAATTTTTCTATATATGCATCAACAAATTTTACATTTAAGATATCTACATGATTGTTGCTTTTTAAATACTCCAAAATCCAATCTTGTTTATCATATTTGTCTTTCAATATAAATTCCTCTTTTCATATTTTTATTCCTCTACAAAGGCTTCCCAACCTCTAGACTCAGTTTCACTAATAATAATTTCTTTCCAATTTTTACTCACAGGTGGATTATTTTGATCTTTAATTCCCATATAAGTATAAGCTAAAGTAAATTTATCCCTTAATATTACTCCTGATTCATTTAAAGTTTCAAATAATGTATCTATTGCTTTTGTGATTGTATTAAAAGAGCAATAAGTTGATACGTCTCCACATACTTCATTTTGTTTACCTTTTAAACTAAAAAATGTAATATGGGTTTTTGCTACCCATTCTCCTTCGGATTCTTGGAAAACTTCAATCATACTTGATGTATGAATCATTTTAATTTTACTCACTTTCTTAATATAATAGTTAATTCTTAGGATTCAAACTGATTAAAATTTCTCCCCACATATCGTCATAATAACTTTCCATTGTCGTAATAGTTTCTTCGCTCACTTTCTCATAATCAACACATTGACTACAGCCAAAACTAGAAATAAAATGTTTTAGAATTTGATTAATTCCATCTTGGGTTTTATCAGTTAATAATTCATTAGGGATGTTTACTACTTCATTAGTTTCTCCAAAACAACCTGATTCATCTGAAGTGTATCTAATTTTCATTTAGATTCTCCTTTCTAATAGAATTGTTATTTGTTTGGGAGGAAATCCCATGTGATATTATCGTATTTCTCAATAAATTTAGCACCTAAGTCGGTCATAGTGTATTCATCTATCCCAAATTGGTCTTTTACTAAATCACATTTCTTAAGGATAGAAACACTTATATCTAATTCCCTTTCCTCATCGGTTCTGGGACAACATGTAATGTCAACTTTGTTTCTATGGTATATTTCTCTTAGTAAATTAATTTCTTTTTCACCAAGTTCAGTTTCAATAGTCTTAATAACTTTATTTCCTTCAAACACATAATTAATTTTCATTTTTAATTCCTTCTTTCTCGTTTTATAAATACTAGGAAATAAGTATTCTATCTTGGTTTATTTTTATGATATGTTTTGTATGATCCATTTGTTAACCCTGGCCTAGTATCAACTTCTTTTACCATTGGACATTTTGTACAGCGATAAAGTTTATATACTTCGCTTCCGTTACTGACACATCCATAAGTATCATATTTCCAATCATGAAATCCAAAAAAGCAAGACATATTCAATTAATTAACATCCTTTCTAATCAACTAAATTAAACTTAAAATCTAAATCACGCACATTTAAAATCTTTTCTTCACCATTACCCAATTTTATCTTCAACATTTCATCAATTCCCCAATCAGGAGTATCCTTTATTCTTTCCAATATTTCAATTGATTCACCATTATATGTGGCGTTTTTAGGATTTAATATTTCACCATTGAATGAAATCTTAAAACTATCACCAATATCTCTATTAATATCGCATATTTTAATGTTTAATTCATCATCTTTTTGCATGAGAGAAATTAAATAATCCTTAACTTTCAAAGCCAATTCTTTACTAAACCATTCAAATGTTTCATTACTTTTTCTACCTGTTTGCATAGAAACTGCTACAGGTTCATCGTCCAGAAAATACATTCTATATCCTACATAGGAATCTGTACAATACCAGTTACCAATCCAGTAAGCTTTAATCTTATCTTGTTGTAGGTTAAATCCAAAGTCAAAATCAAATTCAGAACTAAAATCCTCTATGTCAACATAGGATTCATTCTTTTGAGATTTGTCAATTTTGTTTGCAATGTCGATTAGTTTCATTTTATTAATCCTTCTTTCCAATTTAATATCTTATATCCATTCTTCTTAAAACTTCATTTTCTAATTTGTTTCTTTCGTCTAATTCTTTTCGTGGAATAACATATGCCAAATTACTATGTTTAAGGCATAGACATATAAGATCATCCAGAAGGTCTTTGTCGGATACATTCCTAAATACTAATAAATTGTGAATTTCACTAATATTTTTGATACCATCCATGTCACATGATTCACAAGTATAGTCTTGCTTAATCTCACTATTTACTACAGGACAGTCTTCGTATCCATATTTACAACCATGTAGAACACAGCAATGAGTTCGATGTACTCCATACTTACTTATATCCATTTTATAATCCTCCTAACATAATTTTAATTTCTTCAGGAATATCCTCTTTGTCATTCCAATATGCCTGACCGATTCTGCATATTCCAATCAAAGAATTGTGATCTCTGCACATGCTTGATCTTCTCTCATAAGCAGAACAACCATGTAGCCCTCGCCCATCTACAACTAACCATTTACAAATATCTCCTTGTTCTTCAATATTTACGTTTATATAATAATCTAAATGATCTTTATTTATGGTTTCTATAAAATCAGGAGATAAGTTACTGATTTCATATTTCGGCACAAAACATAAGTAACCTTTACAACAGTGTCCACATCTTAAACATTTAGACATTTTAAATCATCCTTTCTAAATATAACTCCATCGAACTATTCTATCTAAAGACATTTCTATCTCTAAAATAGTAGGAAATATAAAGCATTTATCATTTATGAATTTAGCACAGACTGTATCAAGAGTGTTACCAGTTCCCCAACCATATTCTTTAAATTGAATTAGAACATCCTTGTTATTTTTTGGTTTCTTTTGTTCAAATTCATAAAATCTCATTTAATAATCTCCTTTCTTATAACATCAAATGAGTCTTTCAAGCGACTTCGATATACAAATATACCATTTAAAATTCAAACATCTTGTCTCTATTAATCCATCTTTTAGCTATTTCCATTAATAATTCTTGTGTCATTATTGCATAAGCCCATTTTTCTCCAATATCTTTTTTGTAATGCACTAATGTTGATAATAATGGTTCTTGTTCAATGTTCTGAATATCTCTTTTGATTTCCATTTGTATATATTGATGATAACATTTTTCCAATATATCATTGGGCATATTTTTAAACGGTATTATTCTTTTCATAATCACACTTCCTATCAAATTTTACAATTGTCTAACTTTTTTGAAATTCCTGTTTCAAAGTATTTCATGAACGATAAATATCTCTTTCCACCAACCTTCAATTGGCACACCAGACCCTAAACCTTTACCATAATCGCTATCAAGCACAATATGGTTCCAACCAGTCAAGATAACTTCTCTTATCTTGACTACGCTTCCGATAGATCGTCCACAATGTCCTTTTTTCCTTAATTCAACAGTAGTACCAACTTTAGGAATAACATCCTTTCTTAAAAATTGTTGATATTCTCTTAATATATTTGGATGATTATCCTTGATAAATCTTTCTAATCCTTCTTTCATTACAATTTCCTCCTAAAAATTTCTATTCTTCATTTACAAATGCTACTGATGGAAACGCCCATCCCTCTTCGTCTTCTTCAATAAGATAAGCATCATAATTTTCGCTTTTCTCTCTGATAGTTACCTCTGTACCTAGATAAATGTCCATTTCAACGGGTATCGGTGGATCTGTCATTATGTCATATAAATCATCCTCTCCACCAACTCCAAATTGTTCGGCTAACTCCTCATAGGTTTTTAACATTACTCTTTGACCATTTTCAAACATTTATGTTTGCCTCCTTCATAAAAATCCATTCAATTCTATCTTTTGAAGGTTTTAATCTCGTCCAAATTGTCTTTAATAAATTGTGCCAATTTAATTTTTGATTTCCAATCTTTATCTTCTTCTAACTTATCAAAAACATATCTTTCAATTGGCGTAGTTGTAATTATGTCAGGATTTACATTAAACTCATAAAAGATAACATGTTCTTCACGATTACTAATGCAATCATCAGCCATATACCAACCTCCAAAATGTTTTACAATTGGTTCAATAATTTGTTCAGCGTGCCCCCATTTATTAACACTAATCTCAGTAATTTCGTTATTTGCACTATATCCATCTGTCTCTTCTCTGTAATCATTACCATAGTAAACATGAAGTGATCTAGTTTCGCCTAGATAATTCAAATTAATGTGATGAGAATTGGTTGAATTTTGTTTTAATTTGGCATTTTGATCAAAATTTGTTGTAACAAAATAAAAAACTTCTTTAGCTGTTACTTCTCTTTTTAATGCTCCGCATGTACTTATTCCCATTTGAATTAACTCCTTTTTAACTGCTCACCCTCTGTTGAGTCAGTCTACGATACTTTAAAATCGTGCTTTGATGGTATTGGTTTAATATTTACCATCCAAATAAGTATCAATTAAATATTGGTTGTAATCCTGCCACAATTTCAAACATACCTTAACTTTTTCTAAGTTAAAATCATTAATAGGTACTGCTAAATTGAACCAATTATCATAATCATTTCCGACATGACTCACTTTCATTTGATATCCATAAGTATTTACATTGCTTAAAAACTCTTCGTATATAATACTCTCTTTTTCTTTATCTAACATTTTAACATCATCGGATAACACCTTATAATCAATAAGCCAGTCCGTTAATGTAAGATTGTTTTTCTTTGCTCGTTTGGTTGAAATAGTTAAAAAATACTCTCTTCCTTCTAAATCTAAATCACATTTAACTTCTGACCCTTCTTTTCTTAATCCATCTCCGCAGGAACACAAGTTTTCTTCCACAAAACTTCTCAAATGAGATGGAATGAATTTGTATTCTTCTTTATCATATTTACTATAGAATTCTTCTCCATTGATAAAAACATCCATTGACTGACCTACAATATCAAAGACAATTCCTTTATCAGTCTCTAGAATATTAACTCTAATAATTTCACCATTGCTTTCAGTTGAAAAGGTGTTTAATAATTTATCTTTCATAATTCTTCCTCCTTTTTATTCCTAGTAAATGATTTTTAATTCCTTTTTAGTTGTCCAAATAATTCTTTGTCAAATGCTTGAATCTTTTCATCATCTTCAAAATATTCATCAACATTATCAAAATAATTATCTTCTGTCTGAAGAACCCAATCTTCCCATTCTTTTTCTTCTTCGTTGAATACTTGAAGTCCAGATATGTTACAGTAGTCTGGTTTAATTCTATTCTCCAACTGAAATAAATCATAACAAGTAAGAATATCCATAATTTTCTTACCTTCTTCTGCCGATTCAACTGGGACGTATAGCATTGCATTATGACCAACTTGTGGGATGTGCCATACTCTTAATTTATTCATTATTACAACCTCTTTCTGCTCCTTAGAGCTTAAATAAATTTTAGATTTTAGGTTCGAATTTCAAATCTCTTTTGCTATTTTAATTGCAAGTTCAATACTTCTATAACCTTCGAATACATTAAAAAATTCTACTTTGTTTTCAGTGTGGTCATATTTCTCAACTATAAAGTAATCATCACCATCTAAATATATTTGATTTTTACCAACTTTCACTGATTCTCCATTTAACAATTTTTCTAAGTCTTCTTTACGCATATCGCCAACTCCTTCTGTCCTGTAAATTTAGGTTTAATCTAGTTATTTGAAATTATACATTGGTAATAATTTTTGACCGCAATATTTACATTGTTCTGTATCGCTCGCTTGCTGTACCTGTAAAACAACTCGGACAGTAAAATCCTCTTGCATATTCATTCCACTGTATTTTTATAGGTTTATCTTTATTAGTCAAAAAGTTCACTCCTTTCAAATATCATACAATAGTATTTTGATCGTACCAATTTTAATTCACTGGATATAAACTATAAACTAATGCTAAATCTTCAACAATAGATTCAATTACAATATAATAAATGTCTATATTATTCCATGTATTTTTATAAACATCTAGAGACTTTGGTTTATCAATTTTAACTACTGTGTCCCCTACTTCATATTTTGCTTTGATATCAAGGCCAATTATTTCCTTAAACATTTTTCTCTGATTTTTAGATACCCTAAATAAATCTAATTGTTCTTGAGTAATTTCTTTGATCTTTTCCATAATAAAATCAAACTCCTTTTACCTATTTCTTTAAAATCATGGTATTTAAACTTAATATAATTCTATCAATGGACAATTTTTCATTTGCTCTTCCCAATCTTTAAATTCAATATAACAATTATCTCCATCCTTTTGAAGATCGCACATATCAGTTACATAATCTCTCAGTGGACATCTTAAACAATGTTTTTCTTTTTCAAATTTAATCTCTACAGAATAACTTTTCATTAATTAAAACCATCCTTTCATTTGTTAACCTACATAATAGAATATTTCTTCAATGTCTTCAAAGAGAATATCTAGTTTACCAAATTCAGTTTTAAAACCAAATCCATGTCCATACATTAGATTTTTAATAACTTCTCCAATATATTCACCTTTATTGGTTTTAACTTTGATTTTTGTCTCATTAAATATAGCGGTAATTTCAAGGGAATGAGTGTCAATAGTTTCTTCCGATTTAAAAACCAATGATCTAACAGTTTGCATTTGAATAGGTTTCATAATTTTACTCCTTTAAATTGCTTGCCCTTTGTCAAGTCAATTACCTAATTTTGATTAAGTCAATTTACCAATAACGACCCCAATTCCAAGACTAATTATCCAAAATCCAATCCAAAATACCTTTTGTTTTGCGGTATATTCTTTGAATAACATTTTTCATCATCCTTTCACACACTATATGAATTTAGACTTTTAAGCTATTTGCTTAATTCATGTATTCTTTCATGAACTTTTAATCTCTTTTCAGATTCATAACTAGATATAGTAGATTCAAGTCTACTGAATTCATGAGCAATATCTCCAAAATTACTTAATACGGTATCAGTATCATTATTTAGCTTAATCTTTAAAATAGCGAGACGATCCTCTATGTTTTTCAGTAATTTCTTTTCTAAATAATCACTACGCATTCTAAATTGCTCCTTTCAATTCCTCTAAATTAATTAGTGTAAAAAATATATCACCTTTAGTTACTAAACTTTCGGTTCTCTTGCATATATAATCAATAAGTTTTTGAGAATCAACACACCTATACATTTTACGAGTCATATCAGACATGTATTTTCTGATTATAGATTTCAGCTCATCTGCTGAAGAAGAATTTCTTCAGTTCCTTCTCTTAATGTTTGAATTGGATTTAACATTTTAATCTTCCTTTCAATTCATCACTTTAGATATACTTTCTTATACGCTTGATAACCCCTGAGTAGTTTTTCAACATTGTTTTTAAACTCCTCACTTTCCTCCATTGCTTCAATTAATTCATCAAGAGTTGTGTTGTTCATTAAAGTAAGGTTTCCTAATGGAATATTAAAAATCTGGCCGTCAATTTCCACATTGCCCATTCCGTTAAATTTGTCATTTTTGCCTTTATAGACTCCTGTATTTTTTAAAAGTAATCCATCAAATGAATCCAAAGTAATTTTAACATTATCGCCAATAATTAGATTTCTCATCTCAATCATCCTTTCTAACCCATTAAATCTTCTACACTAACCCCTAAAGCATTTGCCAATTTAAGAATAACTTCAAAATTGATATTGCTTTTCTTTTGAACTTGTCGATACAAATAAATTGTCTGAACACTTACTCCTACTTTATCTGCCAACATTTGATTACTTCGGTTGTATTGAGAGTTATCAATAATCCTGATTAAGTTTTTCTTAATGACCGAAGAATCTGTGCTGTTGAATTTTGTGATGAGGTTTTCTAGATCCTTCTGCGTTATGAAGTTCATAGTTTGATATGTTCACCTGCTTTCTACTGGTTTGTTTTTACCTCTTGGATATATTATATCATCTGGGATTTAGTAATGCAATACTAAATGAGGTAAAATAAAAATATTATATTTGATTTTATAATCAATTTGCGTTTTTATGGGAGTTTGTGGAAATAAAGCAGGAGGTTTTAAGTCCTGCTTTTTATGTAATTATTTTATTTAAACAACATGTAACGCTCCTGTATACTCCTCTGTTTCAATTGTTTTATATGCTTCAGAACATAGCTCCCATTTGTCATGTTTGTTTATAACATCTAAATAATTAACCTTACCTTTCAATGTACTTTCCTTATATGGATCTTTACCTTCTGCAACTCTTTCTTCATTAATTTTATCCCATTCATTTTTACGTCTAGCGTAAACATCAAAACTTCCCAATGTTTTCATTTTGCTAAATAGTGCGTTATAAGCTTTTGATGAGTCCCTTCCAAAAAATTTGTTTGTTAGGATTTTCATCTTTTCCGAGAAATTGGTGCGATCACAGACAAACATTTGTTGTCCCTTAATTAGTTCTGTATCGGCTTGTACAGTGGATACTGACTCATATAATCATCTATTTTACCTTGTATTAACTTTAATTCTCTTGATTGCTTATATGTAGTTAAGTCAGTTACCTTAGAATTATAAGCAAATTGCATGAGCATATCATTAGGATTATTAGTTAAAGTTTGTTTCAGATTATATATTGTTAGAGTAAGATTTCTTTCTGTTTCATCTTCTATTAGCATGATATTATTTTCTGTAGAGTCAAATTTGCCTGTTCTCCTAATAGAAGGAATTACTGTTTCACTAAGCCAATCTGTAAAATCTTCAGCATTAGGTTTCTCTGACTTAAAAGCTAGCTTATATACTCCAGACTCCTTCAAAATAATCAATCCTTTTGTTCCGATTTGCAAGTCTTTCAAATCGGTTAAACCTATTTGCTTACATTGATCATAAGATAGTTTAACTTTTTGGGTATTTTCTTTTAATTTCAATACCGCATCCGAAGGATTTCTTATCTCTAAATATTCACAGATTTCTTTGGCTACCCAATGAGGTTTATCATCGATTATTACTACTGTGAAATTAGTTCCTTGAAAATTAAATAGTTTATTTTGTACTGTTAAATCATTACTCATTAATACATTACCATCCTTTATTATTTTTATTTTATTATTATTTATGTAAATTAACCTTAATATCTCACAATCATGTATATCACCACATCCTTAACTTAATATTAATAATTTTATTTAAATCTATATTGATTTCTTTTAGTTTGCTCATTGTCACACATCCTTTCAATTTATTCATCTTCGTCCCAAGTTTTAATAAATTCCAATGCATCATTAAAACCTTGAGTATAATCTTTATTAGTTTTGTTTAAATTTTTACTAAGATTTTTAATAATTTCTGCTAATGTAGGTTTAATTTCTCCTTTAAATTCTACATAACTACAGTTACCAAATCCAGAACATCTGTCAATAAATCTATTATGCTTATCCCTATCTGCATATTCGCAAGTAAAACAATCATTCATAATTATTTCCTCCTTTATTTAACTTCAAGTATTATTAATTCATAGGTGTTTGTATATCCCTTTTTACTCCCATTGTATATCCAATTAAAATAACTATGTTTACTAAAGTATACACCGTAAATATAATAAGATGAATATAACCATGATATCCAAATACCTGATGAACAAATTGATACATAGAAAACATAAACAAACTAACACCTAAATACAAAACAATAATCATTGCGTAAAATGTTTTCATTTTAAAATCCTCCTTCAAAATACTTTTTATAATAGGTTTATAAATTTAAGCCTTATCTATATATCTTGCAGTTTCTAAAACTAAGTTATGAATATTGTCTAGTGTGTTTAATACTGTGACCCTAACATTTTCATCTTTAGCATCTTTCCAAATATCTTTCCATTTGTCAATGTTACAATCAATATAGGCAATCTGATTAAGTATTTTTTGTTTTCTTACTAAACCAAACATAGTTATCTCCCCATTTCTTAAATCCCTGCAAATCGTCAATTGATTCAGTATCTATATTAATCATTTCCTTTCTTACTTTAATATCACATTCAGAACAACTAATATCTGGACATTCAACATGTTTTGTGTAACAATGTGCCATCTTATATCATTCCTCCTAATTTATAATTATGTTTTTCTTCCCATTCTTTTACGTTATTTATTACTTCCTGTTCAGTAGCGAAACGCATTTGTTCTATGCCAAAAACTCTAACAGGATCAAATCCACTGCTAGGCTTATGATCCATCAATAGTGTTACTTCATAAGCACCATAAGGAGTTTTAGAAGCAATATAGGCCAACTCATCTTTATTGCTAATCTCTTTACATGTAACCATAACTTTATCGTTTTCTTTGTACATTAATATCAAATCCTCTCTTAATATTAATTAAATTCTACAGTTTTGAAAACCTTATATCCACCATAATATAAATAAAAATTATCTCTTCCACTTTCTTCTCTTCCTAAAGTGCCATCCTTAAATACTTCTTGCCATTCCCATTGATCTCCTCCATCGCTGTAATAATTGCGATTTATCTTATTGATAATCACTAATCTCATATCAGGCTTGGCATCGTCACGATACCAAACAATTTGATTTATGCTAGGATAGTTAATTATATCTCCTCGTTTGCTAAATGAGTAAGGAATTCTTTTCATTTCGTTCAATCCTCTTTCTTAATTTATAATACGTTCAAAGACTGTTTTTATTGTATCTGAGAAATTTTAATAGTATCCATCAACATTTGAAAAGTCAAACTTATCTTTTCTCCAGAAACATTTTCATTAACTAATAATAGATTGAATTCCTTGACTAAATCATTCATCATTTCCTGCTTACATGCTCTACGATATTCTTCGCTTAGTTCATCAATAGTTTTCATATTTAATCTTCCTTCTTTCTTAATTTGTTTTAATTTAAGAAATGTATTTATTCACAAATGCTCATGTAAACATTGCATATTCCTTTTTTAATACCTTCTTGATAAATTTTAGTTTGCATCTTTAATGCAGGCAGTGCTTCCCACTCATATTCTGAACTTCCCATATAGTCATAGTCAAGCATCTCATCAATAGAATTGAATTGCTTCTGTGTAAAGGGTTTTGTCGTACATCTTTGAATTAAATATGATTTCATTATAATCCATCCCTTCAAATTTAATTAAAATACTAGGAAATCTTACTTTTCATTTACTTTAACCTACCAAAATTATCTCACAATTAGAATAATAAGCAAACTTTTCTCTAATATATTTCATTAAAGATATTGGCAACTCCCAAGAATATAAATCATCTTGTCTCTTGTCGATGCCTCCCCATATTGATAGAAGTTGAAATAATTGATACTCTTTTGACGCTTGAACTTCTTGCCAATCTTTTGGATCAAAATACATCCATACTCTTATTGAGTTATGAACCGTGTTGGTGAATTCTAATTTAAACATTTATGTATCACTCCTTAATATTTTTATTTCTTAATTTAGAATACCACATATTTACTTGTATTGCAATACCATTTACATAATATTGAAAAATATATTCAGGATGTAGAGTCCTATTCTATATTTAATTTTACCTTATGCCATGATTGCTTTCTTCATAGACTCAATTGTACCCTCCAGTGATTTAACCCTATCATTTAAATTTGTAACACCAGTGGCAAACACTTTCATAAAGTTATATATGTCATCAAGAGATTGTATGTTATTTATTTGCTGAAGAGAATTTTGATTGGCATATGCCTCTTCAGTTTCGATAAAGTATTTTCGTATATATTTTCCACGTTCATTATTTTCCACCATTGCTAATTCCTTAGCCATATTTACATTGAAGTAGTATTCTATACTTTTACCACCGTTTTCTAAAATATTAGAAACCGTTATAAATTCTTCATTTTCCTTAAAGTCATATTTCCTAATTTTATTTTTTACCCAATCTGCAAATTTTGATTTTACTTGTAAGAAATCATGTAATTCTCTAGCATTAACCATTCTTTTATTGTTGTTGCTGTATATTGGTATAACTTCGTTGGTTATGATGGTTAAAGGTGTTTGGTCGTTTTCTAAAATTTTAGAATCCGATTTATGAAAGTATTCTATCATTTTGCTTGCACTCTCAGTTAAATTATTAATTTTTAATGTTTGTTCAATTGGTGCTTCAGGACTTTTGTAACAATGATTTTCCACTAATGGGGATTGGAAAGTTCGATTTATAGTTTCTCTTTCAAAATCTAAAATTTCATTTTGCGTAACTGTATTTTCGTAAACTAACCATTGATTAGTCATATTGCCAACCTGCCCTCTCACTTTTATCTTTTGTCTTTTAATTTTACCATCTTTCACTAAAGTTTCTACAGCACTCTTGATATTTTTATTATTCATTACTCTAGCTAAATCTGCAATTAAAATCATTCTCTTTTCCTTTACCATTTTCACTATTGCATTTTTATGTTCTGCTCTTGAGGATGTTACTTTTCTTCTCATTATGTATTTTATCCTTCTTTCTAATTTGATTTTTTATTTCATTAATTCTGTTATACTAACTCCTAAAGCATGAGATAATTTTAATGCTGCTTCAAATCCAACATTTAATTTTCGCTGTGGTTGTCTCCATCCGTATACGGTATTTACATTTACGTCAAGTCTTCTGGCTAATACGGGTATGTTTTTATGGTACTGAGAATCATCAATCAATCTAATTATATTTCTCTTTATAGTGGTAGAATCAATTTTATTATATTGAGAAATCAGATTGAATAAGTTGCTTTGGTCAATTACTGTCATTTTTATTTTCACCTCCTTTCTACCGTATTATCAGTATACAATAAAATACAAAGTAAGTCAATACAATGCTAAAATAAATAAAAATTCTATAATTCACTGCCAAAATAATGGTCGATTTGTTATGGCAGTTCTGTTATTGATATTTTGTGGTTAACCATCCCAGTCTGAGCATTCATTAATATTGAAGATAAATTTAAGTTTGTGACCTTTGACACAGAATTTAGATTCAACTTTATCCGCATTAAGCAGGAGGCAACACCAACAAGAATGTTTGATTTTCATTTTTATTCTCCTTTCTATCCCCACATAAAAATAACATTTTAAGTTACAAATAAGCTTTCATATATAATTCATGATCAAAATCAATAAGAGAATAGCAATCTATGTGTAATTCTTGAATTTGTTCCTTGGATAAAGGAGTTACTGCTTCACCCATACTTAAACATATCTTACCACCTCTACCTTGATAAATGTTAAAATATCCTTTAATCATTCCGTCACTTATTTTATAAGTGAATTGATTGTCTTTTGGTATTTTCATAATAATTTCCTCCTAATATTTATTTTAGCAACCGATGCTATAATATAAGCCCACAACGCCATACCCCTTGCTGTTATATACTCTCTGTTATGGCGAATATGAACTTAAATTACATCACAGATTAATCTTAAAATATTCTGCTCTCCATTTTTCATTCAATTCATAAGTATTTTGCACTTTCCATTCTTTAGAATCACGTAAGGCATAAATTTCTCTTTCCATTTCTTCTTTAGTGTCATATTCATATGCTTTGATTTCTGCTATTTGTCTAGATGCCATAATAAATCATTCCTTTCTTTAAATAGATTAGATTTCTACTTTTCTTGTAATCTTAGTCAAGATAGCACTTACCTCTTCTAATTCTTTCTCAGGATAAGACTTGCACAATATAGCCATAATCTCATAATAATTAAGACTACCTAAAAAGTTATAAAGAACTTCATTTTCTTTCTGAGTTAATTCTAAATTCATATTGTTCACCCCTTTCTTAAATACAATAAACTTTACTTTTGATAGGACTTATTCATTCTTAGCATATGGATTTTCACTTCTAACAAACCAAGTCCAATTTAATCTGTCTGCATCTACAATAGTTAATTTACCCTCTTTGTTATAACCTGCATTATCTGAGCAGTCTAAACAAGGAACGAACTTTAAAACCTCCGTCATAGCTTGAGAAGACATAGTAATCCTTTCGCATACATACCAGAACCCATAACTTTCTTCATACTCATAAACAATTGGGAAATGAACAATACATTCCTTTCCTTTTATATTTTCGAAAATTGTAATTTCATCCCAATTAATACAAGACGCTCTGATTGACTTAGCAACTTTTAATACTCTTTCATTTGATAACTCGTATACTATTCTGTCCATACCTTCTCCCAAAATAGGAAGAGTGCATTCAATTGATTGAACCATATCATTTTTATCAAGAGTTATAGTTAATTTGTCCTTATAAGTTATTTTAGACATTTTTATCATCCTCCTGTTATTTGTTATACCACCTAGCATGATTGTTATAAACCCTGCTAACTTAAAGATAAACCTAGACTATCATAGTCTTTACAAATAGTCTAGGTTTATAACTAATATTATTTTGCTACTTCAAGTGTTAATATTTCATTTAAAATCCCTCTCTCTATTTCTATTGTTATTTCTTTCTTTTTATTCTTTGTAATAACTATTTCAATGGTATTTCTATATTCATTTACTGTCCATAAATTCCAATGGAATTTATCATTATCTTTGTTCTTTTCTTTAATTATTCTGTAAGGAGGTTTATCTTCTATATAATCCTTATATCCTTCAATTATCCACCAATAAATAAAAGACAAACTTTCTTCATTAAAATATTCTTCTTCCTTGAACCATGTTTCCATATTATATTGATGTTTTTTACTATTACAACTCCTACATGCTGGCACAGCATTTCTTAAGTCATTATAACCTTCATAATCTACATGATCTTTATGCAATTTTTGTTTATGTATTCTTAAACTTTCCTCTTGAGTTATTCCACAGTATGCACACCTATAATCAAATATCTTTAAACATCTTCTCCATTCTGCCTCAGTAATATCATGAATTCTATGATTTTTTGTATATCCTCTCATTTTTTCAGGGTTATCTTTTCTATATTGAACCATATAATCAACAGATTCCATTTGGTTTTTTCGCATCCATATTTTAAATTTTTTAGTTTTTTCATATCTTCTATGTGCTTCCCTATGTTTAATCGGATCGTCTCTCCATTGTTGTACTCCTTTTTTACTTGCACATCTTTTACAATAAGGGTATAAATAGTCTGACTTATTTTTACTATGGTAATAAAAATATTCTGTTGTAGCAGGAAACCATATGTCTTCACCTGGGAAATGGGTGTGATGTATACTACAGAATTTATAATCTATTCCATCAACTAATTTATGTTCACGTTCTAGTTTAGCCTTTTTTAATCTTTCTATCGCTTCTAATTGTTTTAGACTTGCCAAATTATTTAATCTCTCCTTTTTATTTATCACTATTTAAGTTTCTTTCTACCCTCCTCTTTTTATAATTTTAGAGTTTTCACTCTATAGAATACACTAATTATTATAATGTACTCTAAGAATAAAAACAAATAAATTATTTTCACTCTATTAACCCTTGCTTTTTAAGCTGTTTTAAACAGTTTATTTCTCTTTTTAGCATCATTTGCATACATATACCACATATAATTCAAAGGTGTTCTCATTGTCTTATGAGTTTCATTTCCAAACCGTTCGACTATTTCTATTTCAGGGTAGTCTTTAATGCTGTTAAAAACTGATAAATACTTTTCTCTCCAAGTCTCGTATTTTTCCATATATTCTGGTTTTAATGTTCTTCCTTCTAAAATAAACTCATGCAAATTCGTAAATTCTATAAACTCAGCAAGGAGTTCTCCATTAATAAAATTTTCTCTAATCCATTTTGTTATGGAAATTTTTGTTTTTAACATTAAATTACCTTCTTTCATTTTCTAAATCGTCAACCCCTGAAACCCTACTATTATAAGGGTTTGCGGTTATGGTATTCTGCATGAAATAATAGTTCTATGACATTACATTTTTAACATGCTTCTCATAATATTCGTTAGCTTTCTTCCATGCTTTCTGAGGACTTTCTGCCCATCCACATCCTGCATTATGTTTAGAATCATTACCTTTTAGAATAATCCAGAAATAAGGCTCTTTTTGATTATCCCAAGGATGAGGAGTAAAACTAATTTGGATGTCAATTTCTTCATTCATTTTAAAACCTCCAATTAATTAATTTACAAAATGATCCAGAATCTCTGTAACGTCCGTGTTATACAGATTATACCACAACTAATTGATTACATCGACTTTTCTGTACTTGATCTGATGTAAAGAGTCCAGTTAGTACCTTCCTTCTGTTCTCGCCTTGATTCCAGAGATAAAGCATAATGAAAGCCTTCTGACCTCTTGTAATCATATAACCTTTTGATTTCCATTGAATAAATGTGAATAAATTATCTCCAGTATAATTAAATCCTTTTTGACTTGCTTCCCTAAGAATAATATCATGATTAGATTTTAGTATATTTATGTTTGACATTATGGCTCTAACCTCCTAACCTTCATTGTTATAGAGAAAATGAGATATTTACTTACCAATTTGTATCCCTTAATTTTTACATGGTATAATACAATTTGCAATAATTATATTTGCATTTTAAGTATTATACCATGTATCCATAAGTAATACAAATTATGCTGCAACCTTAGATTTTTTAGTTTTAGTTTTCTTCAAAGAAGATACTAGAATAATTTCTGACAATGGGAGAATTTTAGTTACTGTCCGGTTATTCCATAATTTTAATTTAATTTCTGCATATGGAATAGGATCTAAGTCTGAATAATATGCAATATTAATAATTTCTCCCCTGTAAGGTCTTAGGGAATGTCCTGTGCCAGTGTAAACAATTTCTTTGCCTAAGTATAGGGAGTTAAGCATGGAAGCAGAATGGGTTAAGTTTTTGATATTTTTAGGTCTTTGCATTTGATTAACCTTCTTTCATTAATTTTATTTTATGGTATTGGTTTGCTTTAGTGTATGTAAGATTACTTAGAAATATGAGCAATAAATTTATCGAACGCATCCATTGTAAATGGCACTTGAGGATATGCTTCACAAAAAGTTCTGAATTCTTTGAGTAGTTTTAAGTTAACTCCTGCCATTATTATTACCTCCTTTTATTTTATTTTAAGATTCTAAGAACTCACCTTAATATTTTATTCAATAATATCATCCCATCCCATTTCAATCAGACTCCTATAAGCAGAATATTTTTCGATGATTGAATAAAATTCAGGATAAGTAGAAACAAATTCTAGTAATTTTTTAGCATCTTCTATGCTACGCTTGATATTTCTAGAGCAGTATGAACTGTAATTAATTCGTGAAAAGTCAATGCTAATTTGTTGCAATTTTAACTCGTTGGAAAGTTGAGCATATTTCTCAGTCAACTCAATTTCCATACTTTCAGGGAATAGACTCCGTATGAAAGAATCGACCTTTGCATCAAAATTAATTCTAGTATCAAGATTTTCAGTTCTAGGTATTCTAAAATTAGTTCCATTGATAGAAAGTGTTTTTCCGTTGAATTTAATTTCTGCATTAACCTCTAATGTTGTGAACCATTCTTTAACTTGACTTACAGTTTTGCTCATAATATGTATTCCACCTTTCATTTGCTTCAAAATTTAATCAAAGTCTTTTAAACTCTCCAAGCTCTGCAATTATGATGTTATGCTGTTATTGCTAGTTTGGAGGTTTTAAAAGGGCTTTGATTGCCCTATTTGCTTATTAAATCCCTGTCAATTCGTTCCTGAATCAATTCAGGATGTTCATGGATAATAATGTTCCCTGCTTTGCTCCAATCAACATTAGACAATGAAAATATTAACTCTCTTAGAATTGCTTCATTTCCTTTGTTGCATTGAGGAATGACATATTTACTGATATAAATTTTGGCTTGCTCTGCGGTCATAGTTATTTCTTTGCAAGGTAATGACTTATTGAATTCTTTCTCCCCTTCCATTAATTTGTTAGCTAATTTTACTTGCTCCATTTGATGCATTTTTAAAACTCCTTTTCAATTAAAATTATTGTTTACTAGGTTTTAACTCGTCTAAAAATTTACTAACTACTCGTTCCACAATCTCAGGTAAGATATAATAGAATCTTGAATCTCCGTTTTGGTTTTCTACTAACTCACTAGGATTGTGGATAATAGTAATGCAATTGTCATTTAAATAAACTTCAATTCTAGGAACTTCCCATGTTACATCATATAATTTTACAAGGTAATTTTCATCATTCCATTTTTTAGGAGTTTTATCATTAGACATTTTAATTCCCACTTTCAAATTAATTTTACCTCGAACCGATACCCCATGATTGTTATAGAGATTGTAGATTCATGGTGCATTGAATTCAAATTCAATTCAATAAACTAAATCCCATAGTTTCCTGCAAGATATTCCAGTGCTTCCTTCTTAGTCTTTCCGATATGTTCATGATGATCATAAGTCCCATACCAATAACCAGTGTAACGCAAAGATAATGAATCGTCATATCCGGGCCATGTTTGAGTATTGGCTTTTGGAGTGAAACGTAGTTCTGTAGTTTTTCCACCAATATTATAAGACTTAATAAGCGTAGCATCTTCCATTTTAATTTCATCTTGAAAATATTCATTATTTACCATATCACAAAATTCCTGCAAACTCATCTCTTGATTTTTACTTTGATAGAACACATTATCATATTTAATTTGTCCTTCGTCAAGAATTTGAATTACATTAGTTCCCATTGACACCGCACTGTAACCTCCAGAATTAACCCAAACTTCAACCTTTTCAGCAGAGTACACAACATAAATTGCTCCACCACGTTTTAATAATTCCTTTTTGGCATCTTGAAGTTTTTTGATTGTTAACATGACATATTCCCTCTTTCAACAATATTTTGGTTCAATGTCACACGCCAAATTGTTATAGAATTATTGGTGTGCAACCTTCAGCCAATACTATTGTCAATTAAATTAATTAGTATAAATATGGGTAATTTGTTCGCGATAAATTTCTACTGTAAGCATATCGTTTTCATCATCGTTAAAAGTAATCTCTAAATTTCCATATTCATTTAAACAAGATCCTTGCCTTTCTGCCTTATAATACTCTTCGTCAGAAATTCCATAAAGTCCTTTGAACTCTTCAATAGATAAGGGGTTATCAAGTTTACCAATTTTAATACTTTTCCATTCAGTTTTTGTTAATGTTCTCATTTTTAAAACTCCTTTGACCTTGCTCCCTTAGAGCTAACAGGTTTAGTTTAGGCATAACTTGGAACAATGCCTTGCACATTACTACAGTTTTTAAGCTGTAGTCCTCTGTTAACGAGTACCTGAATAATTGATAACAATATTTCCCAATCCATCATCGGTTAATGAATATGAACTTTTATCATCTTCCGCGACAGCAACCCATTCTTGAGTATCTTCAAGAAATTCTATTTCAATAACTTCTAGATCATCCATTTCTGGAGAATTGTCTGCCTTCCAGTCTTTAATCATTTCCTTAAAATCTTCTTTGTCATATTCCATTTTGAAACACTCCTTTTTATTCTAAGTTTTTACGTAAGAGTAAAACTTATATGTTTTTGGGTATCGTTATTTGACACCTCAACTCCTCTATATTTCTTGCTGTGTACAAAATGGTTCTCAATGACATTTCTGGTTTGATAATTACCGCCAGACAAATAAACCTCAATAGTAGATCCACTCCAACCAAATTGGACTTCTGGTAGTTCATTTACACAATCTTTTAATATTTTATCGATAGTGCTTTTGACTTTTTGGATTCTGGTTCCCATGACTTCTTCCTCTTCATTGCTAAACATTTTTAAATCACTTCTTTCATAAATTAATAAATAATATTTACTTGATTAATAACATCATATCACGCTTGCACGCATACGTCAATAAAAATTTACTCTTTTTTCTCCTTTTCATCTAAATATTTTTCAATTGCTTCAGCAGTAATTTGAGCTATTGATTTATTAGTTTTTTTAACATAGATGTCTAAGCGTTGACGTAATTCTAATTCAATTCGAGTGTTTAGAGATACTTGCATTTTTGTAACCTCCTTTGATGTAGTGATGTAGTAAGATAATGTAAGTATAACATACGTGCGTGCGTATGTAAAACCCATGAACTAAATTTGGCTTGCTGTTATACTAATTATGCCATTTAATACCATAAATTGTAAGTTTTCTGGGAAAATTTAAATCAATTCAATTTCCGTCCAATGTATCATAATTTCATTGTCAAAATTTCCATCGACTACAACATAATAATTCAAATCTTTTAGATTACCTTCGCACTCTGATTCATCATTACCTTGAATAATTCCTTCAACAAATTCACCTAAAAGATCATAAACTTTAACCTTAGTACCATCTTTTAAAATATCCATTGTGTGCTTCCTCCTTCAGTCTATCATAATTTCTTGATAAACTCCAAACCCCTGCAATCTATTGTTATGGCTGTTATACAGTTTGCAGGAGTTTAGGCATTATCAAAATAATTATTTATTGCTTCTGAGGTAATTATCTATACACTGTCATTGAAAAATCTTTTACTCTACTAAAAGAAATATCTCTTAATCCAATTCCCTTATCTTCTTCTAGTAAATAAGGATATTTTAAAAATAGTTCTTCAAGGTTTTCAAGTAATTCTTGGTATTGATCTTCGGACAATTCTTTTAAGTGTAATTCGTCCCATTTTCTATAAAAACTCATTGCAATCCTGTATCCTTTTAAAACTTCCCCTTGACATTGACCGCATTGACTCCAATCAGTTTTTGGTCTATTGAATACTTCTGCTGAAGTGCTAAAATATGGTGATTTATTACTTCCTAATGTATAGTAACTTACGTTGAAAACCTTTGTTTTAGATAAAGTAAAAGCAACATGAAATTCATTAGAATTAATTGTATTGGTCATAATAAATATACACTCCTTCATTTTAAAGCTTCAATGCCACATACTAACCTGTTATATAGTATTTCAGGTTAGTTTCGTTCATTTAGAACTCGTCAGTGTGACTTTTTACCATTCGTGTTCTTGACCTTCTAAGATTCCCATATCTGAGCATATTTCAGAAATTACGCTATCCAAGAGAATCGCTTGGCCTGAAGTTTGTCTGCCCCATATATTTTCATCTTCCAAAACAACTTCACCTTTTTCTTTTAGTTTGTCACATAACCAACTTGAAACAATCCACCACTCATAAGGTTCATTGACTTCGCCCTGTTCCTCTTCCAATTCTTCAATTTTGTTTTCAATTGAAGAAATTTTTTCTTCAAGTTTATTTTTTTCATTCTCTTTTGTTTGTATTTCTTCATCTTTGTTTCCATCTTCGTCTTCTAGTTCTTCAATACTATTTTCAATGTCTTGAATTTCTTCCTCTAATTGCTCTTTCTTTTCTGTTAACTCCTCAATTTTACCTGAATTATCCGTGTAGTAATTGGAGCAATCATCAAGACTAAATGGTGCTTCTCTGTCCTCGAACCCTTGTTTAATTATGTATTCCACCATTCCAGTAACACAGGAAAGGACTTCGCGAGAAACAAATTTACCTTTAATATCTTGATTCTTGGATGAATTTACATTTACAGTTTTTGTCATTTCAAACAACCTCTTTCATTAATTTAATTGGCCTTATTTGCCATAGACTAGCATTAACTCTGTTATAGAATTTATGCTAGTTTCGCCTAATTTAAGGCTCCTCAGTATGGCTCTAAACATCCATTTCCAATTGATAAGCAATGTTTTTTACTGTCTCTTCATAAGCGAACCACGCTAGTAAATTTTTGTTTAAATCCTCTTCTGCAAAAAAGTCCTCGTCATCCCATTTATCTCCAAACAATTCTTTAGGAGATTTAAAACCAGTTTCTTCTAGAGATTCTTTGAACATTGCTTTAATTTCAGTTTTAAATTCCTCATAGAACTTTACAGTGTCATGGTAATAAATAAGCTCTGAAACCATACCAGATTGGCAACCATGTTGCATTAAGTCTTCAATATATCCCTCGATTTCGTTTTCTTCACGGTCAAGAAGTGAGTCAATAACTCTCAGTGTCAATTTGTTAGTGGTCTCCACTCTGATTGCTAATAATTCCTTTTTCATATGTATTCCTTCTTTCTTAATTTTTTGGTCATCATCAGTACACGCTTAACGTGTATACTAGCACTGTTGTTGAATTTGGTGCTAGTATCGACCTTTATCCTATAATTTTAAATTCTTCGATTTCCCACGACTCATATGAACTAATTGGATTTTCAATTTGAAAAGATTGTAATTTTTCAATTGAAGTAAAAGCACCATCAAAGGGACTTTAAGACATGTAAAATCTTCTTGCCATTTCTTTTAGAAGCACATATTCTACATTCATAATTAACATTCCATAATTTGTAAATTCATCCTCTTTACTCGCTTCTTCTGCTAGATTTTTAATGATTCCATCCTGAAGGACTTGTGTTCTTTCGTGAGCACTAAATTCTTCAAATGCAGTTTTTAAGTCTTCGTCGCTCATTGCCATAACTTTTTCATTCATTTTAAGACTCCTTTCCTTTCTTAATTTCGAAACTTTACTCCTTTGATTTATTCTAGGCCAATTGTTATAAGTATTATCCACAATTGCCTTTTAAACTCATAATCTTATGATATATATTATATCACTTTTAGTATGAACTTAGAAGGGAATTAAGGCTAATTCCCTAAATAATTATTTTACAATTTTGCATGGGTTTCTCATAGTATTTTGAAAATATGATTTAACTATTCCTGATTGCGCTCAACTGTGCCATCATGATTCTGTTGTATTCATCATAACTTTCTTTTGCCACAAATAATGGAAGCATATGGTTTTTGTCAATTACTTTTCCATGAATATCTAGAGCAAGTTCACCAATTTGATATTTAACATTCTTCAGTTCTGGTAAGTCTCCTTCGCTTGGTGTATTGCCAACAAATATATAACCCTCAATTTCCTTTGCATATCTTTTCATTTTAACTTCACTCCTTTAGTTTTAATAACTTTACCTCGAATACTAGACAATAACAAGTTAACAATTGTTATTGTCTAGATTACAGATACAATTATTTAAGAATTATTAAGTCAATCTGTAATTTCTACTATATATGAATACATAGCTTTATATAATTTTTCCGGTATTAGTTCTCGATACATATCAGCAATATCCTTTATAAGTTTTTCTTTATAATCCTTATACACCTTGAAAGCTTCGTTTGGAGTATTACTCCTACCTAAATACACCATTTTCTTATTAATATCATGACACTGTGCCACAAATTTATCCTTGTCACTATGTAAATATACGCCTATTGGATATTTTCCTCTTGACTTATTAGATTTTACAAACAAATAATTTATGTCTTGTGGAACAAATACGCATGTTTCAGGAGAATATACCTTATTCCCTTTTATTAGTATATCCTTATCAAGTTCCATTCTTTTACCTTGTATTATGTAATAGTTTTCATCATACCACTTAGCAAAAACTTGGAAGTTATACCACTCTTTGCAGACAGTACACCCTATATATGTAGGGTACTTTACTAAATATTTTTCACTATAACATCTTTTAAACATATCTTGCCAGATAGAATATGATCTAATGTTTTGTTTGTATTCACCAATTCCTAAGTAACCAACATTATAATACACTTTATCAAGAGGATTAGATATTTCTCCTTTTTTAAATACTCTATAGCAACAATTTGTAATATACCCATTATCAAATTTTATTTCCACATTCTCCGAATTGTTATATTTAACTATTTGCATAATACTTCCGTGTCTATTTTTAGAAAATTCTCCAAGTCTATTTTCGGTTTTAACTTTTGTCAATTAAATATTCCTTCTTTCATTTTATAATTTAGATTTTAAATTAAATAAATACAATCAATATTCATCACATCCTTAAATAAATTTCCTTTTAAGTTTTTCCGACAATGCGTTAAGCCTTTGTTATTATCTTAACGCATAGGCTCAAAACTACTAAAGATTATTAAGCAACATTGGCATTATTTGTAATGTCAATGATTAACTGAGCGTCTTGCTTATCTTCTTCGTTATTGCCGAACTCTTCAGGTTCATCTGTTATGATAGATTCGAGGTTTTCAACTTGTAAAGATTGTTCCCATTGTTCCTCTTGCTCAATTACTGGCTCAACTTCTTGAATCTGTTCAACCTCTTCAACTTTTACTTCAGCAACCTTTGCAACAATTTTGAACTCATTGACCAGTGCCTTATCCATTTCCTCAATTCTAATTTTTCCACTTGATGCGCTAGAGGTATCAGACTCTGTATACCTTTTGTATCTAGCAGGAACATCAAAGAAGAATTTAGCAACAAATTTAGCAAAACCCTTTGCGCTGATATCGTTCAGAATGGCCTTGAGTGCCGTGTTATAGATAACTGAGACATGAACCTTCTTGAGATATTCAATAGGTTTCTGATACTTCTTAAGTTCTTTAGGTTCGAGTTTTGCTATTACTTCAGATTCTTCAAGTTTTTGAAGTTCTGCAGGTAAAGAGAATTTTTTAATGAATTTTACAACTTCATTGAGATATTCTGTGACTCTTTCGACTTGTGCCATGGTTTCAGCATCGACCATGATAGAATCCTCCGAAAATTCTTGCAATGATTTGCCGGAAAGATCAAATGAATTAGTCATAACCATTAGAACCTGTTGCATAGTCTCAAATTTTACTTCTCGGTTCGCTGAAACATTAATGAATTTAGTCCATAAATCTGTTGCTAATTGCTTGTAGATAAATGTTCTAACCTCATCACCAATGCGAACCTTGTTAACTTCGGCATTACTTAACTTCTTTCCTCCTTGGAGTTTGATAAACTGCAATTCTCTTTCCTGTTGTGTCATGTCTTTGAAATAGACCATTTGAATTTTACAGTTCTTGAAAACTTGCTTTGCTCTGTCCGGTAATTCGCTCCATTTTTTACCTGCGACTATGTATGTTTCTACTGTTTCATCTTCATTCTCAATGACAACAGGCCGAATGTTATGGCCTAATTTTATTTCATCGTTTAAGAATCTTTCAAGTGTGGTACTGCGCTGTTTTCCGTCCAAAAGATCAATGACTTTCTCTAATTTACCTTTTATCTCAATTTCGACCTCAGTTTCAGCACCAATTATAGGTGGAATATAAGTCGTTAAAGCTTGAAATACAGAGTCAATTAGGTCTGTTTGCTCTTTGTTACCCCACACGAATGAACGTTGCATTTCAGCATCACGGTTAATTTGACCTGATTTTAATTGACCAACTAAACCCACAATTCCAAAAGTTTTTACTAGCATTTCTTTCATTTAATACCACTCCTTAATAATTGATTCCCAACTATACGCAAGCTTTTGTTATAATATGTTTAGCTTGCGTACACTTACAATCAACTTTAAGAATTAATTATTTTCGTCTATAACTTCAGAAATTGCAATTTCTCCCCACCTTACACAATGGGCAACCGTGTAATGTTCTCCATGCATTGTTAAAATAGTTTGTTGAGCGTCTTGTGATAATTCGCTCTGCAATCCGGCAAGCTCACTAAATTTCCTGTGCATTTCATTTAGGATGTTTTGATCATTGTTTGTCATTTTTAGCACTCTCCTTTAATTTAAAGGACTTAATAAATGTCCTTTTTGAACTAAGCGACGAATTACAGCAGGGGAAATTACTCCATTCATACACACGTTCGCTTTAGTTCAAAAAAGACACTCCGTTGAAATGTCTTTTTTATGTGGTAGGGTTATTCGCTCATCAAATCTTCAATTTCCTGCTTTTGACCCCAATCTAAATTAGAGTATAAGTTCATTAAAGATTTAAATTGTTTAAAAGATAAGTTGGCATTTTTCAGCGTGTCGATGATTATTTGTTTTCCTTCCTCTTTCTTTTCTACCTTGCGTTGTTCTCGTTTCTTTTTACCTTCAATGGCATCGTTATAGATAGTTTCAAGTGAGATATCTAATAAATCAGTGCTTTCAGTGAATATTTCAACCACTGTTAATTGATCCGTATGATTATAACCAATCATACCAGATTTTTTGCGCTTAGTTTTGAATAGGATGTTAGTTTCATACATTTCAATATCAAACTTTTGAGTATAAAAGCTGTAATTCCCATTCGCTGACCTTTCAATTATTCTGCGAACGTCACTAATATCTATAACCTTTCTACCATTTTCGGTGTCGTATTTGTTATAACCTTTTGAAATAACATCTTTTACAAAATTGGCTGTTAGCTCTTCATTGACTTTTTGAATTAATTCTCTAAGGGTCAAGTTCTTTTCTTCGATGGTTAAAATTCTTTCCATTTTATAATCTCTTTCATTCTTTAAATTTTTACCCAAGGTCTAAACTCATAAACTTCTATATATTATAAGTTTACACCTTGCGGAAAATCCAATCCCTTCAGCCTAAGTTTATACAATTTATCATTAAATCGCAAGCAACCTACATTTTAATTTTGTTATGCAAGTTTAAAGCAATTGTTATGATTAAATTGTAATAATGAATAAACTGAAGGGATTTATAGAATGTTTTTGGTTAATTCTCTCTTTTTTGCTTCTCTTGTTCTTGTGTTTACCCTCTAGTGTGGGTATTTGTTATTGGATATTCGACAACTTGTTAATTTACTTTACTTTCTATATGGGCAACCGCCTTCTTCTGTCCAACTGAGACATTCCCAACATGGTCTAAACTGGTTTAATGTACAACCTTGTTTTTCGATTTGGATACTTTGCTTCATTTAATTTTCCTCCTCTTAATTAAGAGGGCAAATACAGGAACAAGATAGCTTGAAAGAGAGGTTTTAAGACAATTCAGCCTAGCTTAGAACATAGCATTTGTTATTGTTAAAAGACTAAATCCAATATTTTGCTATAGCGCAACTACCTAAACATTTTCCATCTTTGTATAAAAATTTTTGATTAAATTCCACATTTTCAACTTTTGTGTCATCACTAAAGATAACCGTGATAATTTGGTAATTTTCGGGATGAATATTTACAAACATGTTATAGTTTTCCATGATTCAACAACTCCTTAAATTTTAAGTATGTTGCTATGCTCTAAGCTAAACTAAATTGTCTCTTTACCCCTTACAATTATACTCGCTTCCTGTCTTAATTTCCACTCTCTTTTTCCGAGATTAGAATATTTATTTTTAACTTTATACTGACAAAGTATATGTAGATCCCCATTGGCCTCCCATTGGGCCAGATTTAATTGTTATAGAATATCCTGCTTTTTCGATTCTGAGCAATAAGGCGAAAAATGATGTTTGATATTTTGAAGAGTAGCTTCGAGCTTTTCCTTTAAGAGATTTTAAAGGATTTGTTATAGTTGAATTGGATAGCAGGTCTTTCAGGATTTGATACTGCCATGAACCTTTAGCAAGTTTTAGAAAAGAATCTTTTTGAGTTTGTGACATTTTTATTTCCCACTTTCTTAATTTTATTTTTTGATTAAGAGAGCAGAAATTAAGACAAGAATTTAGCAAGTTTTTTGTAAGGGATAATTTGCGGCTTAAACCTTACTCTTTTTACTCTGTCGCGTCAATGCATACTAGTGTAAAAAAATTTTAGGGTTAAACTTTGATCTATCCTATCATTGAAACCCACTATCCACCTACCAGGCCCATAAAACTGAATGAAGAGGATATTCGTCTACTAAACTCGTATAGCTGGCCTTTATTAGAGGCAAAGTCAAGATAGGAGTTTTTCGGCTAAATCTTACATGGTTTATTATGGCGATACATGAGGGATGCTTCTAAGGATATGCTTTTAGGTGTATGTAGGACTGATGTTAAATGTCTGTGATTAGCAAAACCTCCTGTTTGACTGTTTTTGGTGTTAGGTCAATTTTAAACTAAAAACGATTCGATTGCAAGTAGTTCAAGAAAATTATTTTTGAGTTTATCACTGACTGAGTTTTCAAGGCGAGTGCTGTTTGTGTTGTCATTGCCTTGATTAATCCCTATTTTAAACTATATTGATAAATAAAGATACTCTCATTTAACCTCGTTTTAACCTGTTTACAGTTGTTTATATGACATTACGTATATATAGCTATTGATTGCGCTGTATTACTAATTATTTTAATATTATTTTTATATTTACATCGGATCTTAACACTATATTTTAGGTCAGAATAGGCCATAATCAATTTTAAGACTCTGTGATACTGTTTTAAGCGTTTGTGATCTATCTCTAGTGTGATTGTATATAGATTAGGTTTTAAATCGCTTGTAACAGTGTTTTTGTGGCAGGTATTTTATATACTGATAGAGTTTGAAATGATAAATTGGATATATCCGGCTTGTAATTAAGTAAAGCAAACAAAAAAAGACTAGATAATATCTAGTCTAAAATTTATCTATTCCGTTTTCCTTCAGTATTTCTAAGATTTGCTGCAATCGCCAGAACATGATTTTTTCATTGTCTGTTTTCATGTCTTGTTCTGATACTGTTTGATTTATAAATTCTAAAAAATTAGGCTCCAACTCATTCCATAATTTTTGCTTAAAATTGTTTACTGCGTATTGCTCATTCGTTAATTTTTCCATGCGCTGTCACTCCCCTATTTAATTTTAGTATTGCTTAAATTAAAAAGAAAAACTAGAGTTTTTGCTCTAGTTTTTAGAATAAACTCTGATATGCCTCTTTGAGCGTGTTGAAGGTTTGGATATCCTTTTTGCGTAGGTTATAATCATATGTAATAAATTTTCCACTATATGGAGTAACATAAGAGAGATTATTATCCATGTCCCTAACCTCTTCTGATGCCATCCATAAAGCATTAAATGATTCATAACCCAACTTTTTAGCCCATTTTTCAGACTTTTCAGTATAAGTCATTCGCGGTCAACTCCTTTATTAAGTTGTGTAACTATCTATAATTATACGCTCATTTTTTAATATGTCAATATATTATTTTACTATTTTAACCTATAAAAATGGATTTTTAAAGGGTGCTGGACAAAGAAAAAAGAAGACTATTAGCCTTCTAAATCTTTTTCTTGAATGTATAATTTATCTTGTTTAATTCCATATTCATAAATTATATCTTTGATTTTTAAATGTGCTTTATCCCATGTTCTGAAAACTCCACAAAATTCGTTACTAGAATAATTTGTAATTTGTAAAACTACATATACTTTCATTTAGCCACCTCCCTTTTTATCTAGTTTATGTATTAATTATATTATATACAATTGTGTCAGCGTGTCAATATTATTTTAACATTCATGGGCCGTATACCTGTATTTTGATTCTAATAAGTTTAAAACGTGTTAGATATAGGATTGTATAGGGATATGAATTCTAATTGCTTATAGGTGACATTCTGTGCGTTGTGTTTGGGCCAGTGACAACCGGAAGGAGGATTTTTATATAATTTATATTTATAGGCAAAAGGAAAGACTAGGTTTGTGGCCTAGTCTTTAAGATCCCTTCAAGCTATTTTGCATCTAGTTAAAATTGTTTGTTTTGCTCCTGCGTATTCGCTGTGATCTTTTATTGTACCTTTGATTTTTACTAATTGGCCTTGATCGACTCTTACAGGATTTGAGGATTTCCAGATAAAAACGTTTCCTTCTGTATCTAAAAATTTGTGTATGTGTCCTGCTCCCCATTGTGTTTCAAAGGAAAATGAATTTATATAGGTTAATTCAGTTTGAATCTTTTCGCCTATTGTGCCGATGTAGTTGGAAATTAGTTCTTGTTTCTTTGCGGTTACTTTTATTTCCTTTTCAATTTCTCTTTCCATGTGGCGTGTAAAACTGGAAACAATGCTCGCTGCAAATCCCATGTTTTTATAACTTGTGAACTCATCCAGTGCAATAATATTAATATTGTTTAGATAATCATTTGTCGTTTCTAATTCTTTTGCCCATACTATAGATTTTTGAGCAAGTTCTCTGTCCTGGTCTGATGGTTCAGGATATTCATATCTTTTTCTTTCTTCTGGCGAAGCTGTCAGAACATCGACTGCATAATCTGCTGTAGCTTGTTTTTCTTCCTCTTGTGCTTTAGTTCTGCTCATCCATCCAGAATCACGAATACAAGCTGATACATAGGTTAAATACTCTTCTAGGTCATATTGTTTAGTTAATCCAGAACCTTCAGGAATTCCGGTAAATTCATCCAACCAAGAAGAATCAAGGTACATTTCCAACAAACTAGCGTACGCTTCAGGATTATTATGTCCTGTAAAATCCTTTAAGCAAGTTTTACCCACTGCTTTATATTCGCCGGATTCAGTGTTTTTAACAAGATATAACATTTTCCGTTTTCTAGTAGATTTGCAATGTTCACAATAGTTTCCATGAGTGCGATAATTTTCAGGATAGGTTTCCCCTTTAATAACCTTGATCAAGTTCGCGTTATCATGGGGTTCGATTGATCCAATAAACTGCCAACCTGCGATTTGTGGAGGGTTTCCGATAAGTTCTAAGGTATAGACTTTATTGACTGTTTTTTCTTCCTCGTTACGGACTATTTCAGTGCTAAGAATGTTTAGTACAAAGGGTTCGCAATTCAGTTTTACAGCCTTTTTATTTAGTTTAGCAAGTTTGGCCTCAAGTGCTTCCATGTTTACATCATAGATTTTAAATTCAGCCATTTGAAGAACCTCCTTTAATATGTACCATTTCTATTATTATAGCACAGAATCAATAAAAATAGTCATGTTTAATAAAATTATTTTTATGTTTACTGAGGTTTAAAGGGTTATAGTTTGCTAGTGGTAGGATTATATAGGATATTAGATTATAAACGATTACAGGCAATCTGTGAGCGTGTAGGATGATTTTAAGACAAAAGAAAAAGAACTAATTGCTTAGTTCTTAGTTCGTCATCATTTCTTTTAAACTCTCTTTGTCTCTATATCCCAATTTTTCATAAGAAAACATTAATTGCTCGAATTGATCTAATGTCATGTTGTGGTCTTTTAAGGTTTTAACTATTTTTTGTTTCCTGCGCTCAGTTCGCTCTTTGTCTTCTTGCTCATCATCTTTTTGCGCTTGCTCTCTTTCTGTATTTAGTTCTTCAAAAGTTTTATCTAATACCATTTCATTTTCTGTATAGATTTCAGTAACAGTCAATTGGTCTGTATGTTTCCAGTTATTTAAGATGCCGGACTTTTTGCGCTTAGTTTTAATGGTTAGCGCATTACCCCACATTACCAAATCATTTCTTTCTGCTGAAAAGTTGGCTCCCGATTCATCCTGTATTATTCGCTGAAGATCCCATAAACTGATTACGTCTCGACCATTTTCAGTGTCATATTTATCATAACCAGTTTTGATAATTTCCTTTGCAAAGTTTGTTGCCAGAACTTCGTTAACGTTTTTGAGTAGATCCCTAACAGTAATATTCTTGCTCATATGTATTCCCCTTTCAATTCCCTAAAAATGATTGTGATTTATATTATCACAGAATAGTACCGTATGCAATAATTATATTTACCTTCAAGGGCCATAAATGACTTCTAAGCGGTTAAAAGTAATGCATGGTGTATTTTGCACCAGAACAAAGAAAAAGAAGGTTGTTAGCCTTCTTCTAGTGACCTTATGCTAAATAATTTAATCCTTCAACTGGATTTATACCCGCTTCAGCAAACTTTATATATCTATGGGTAATATGTATTCCTTGTTCAATCCAGATTAAAAATTGATTTCTTTTTACTTCATCCTCTAGTCTGGTATAAACTAAACCACGGCTGGATGGTAAATTGTTTTTACAGTATAGTTCGATTTCTGATATTTTGTTTTTGATCAATTGTTTTTCTGCTTGGATTTGATTGTGAATATTATCCCAATAGGCAATACGTTCTGCTGATATAGACATTAGCAGTCACTCCTTTTAGTTTTTAATTGATTTGATTAGTAATATTGATAAATTACAATAAAAAACCTATGCCATAAATATAGCATAGGTTGAATTGATTTGCAACAATATATTTTATTTTTAACTTTAGTCCTCCAATAATCCCAAATCAATTATTTTATCATCAGTGATAATTTCCGGTGTATTATTACTGTCCACTGAACATTCGAACCATTGGCCGGAAACATTGTCTGAGGTAAGGACTATAAAGGTATTTCCATTTTCATTTTGTAGAGTTGTATGATAGACGGAATCTGATGGATTGTAGGTACTATTTGTGGCAAATGCTATCATTGTGTAGGATGTATCGGAGTTGGGTTGTATAGAGGGTGCTGCGGAAGTTGTTAGGATTGATGATGTTAGGAGAGTGAGGGAAAGAGTTAGGATAGATATTAATTTTTTCATTTTGTAGCCTTCTTTCTTTAATTAAATTAATTGGAATTCCTTTGCAGTATAAATCTCTGATTGAGTAATACCAGTAAAGTCTTTAGCGTGTACCATATTTGCTAAATTACATAATTCTAATTTAGCGGTTCCCGATGAAGTTTTATAAGCTTGCATTACTAATTTAATGTCTAATGATTTGATAAGATCCATATCAGACTGTTTTTCTGCTAATTGATTCTCTGAGCGTTCTTTTTCTTTTCTGATTGCCAGGATATCAGATTCAAGAAGTTTTGATGCTGTGATAAAATCCTTAATACCTGCAATGTAACAAGGGAAAGGATTACCAGACATCATATGGTCTTTTATGTATTGCTCGTAAGCTGTATGAGGATTATTGTCTGCTAAGAGAAATAAGCGACATGTATTTGCTGCTTTTTGCATGTCTTGTTTAGTTCTGCGCTTTGCCATTTAGGTTAACCTCCTTTAGATATTGAATAGATTTGATATTGATAGTATAGCAAAATAAATGTATTATGGCAAGATTTTATTTTCTACTTCAATTGTTCTACGTGGAAAACTTTTATATTTGTGTTTATGGATTTGAAGAAAAAATTATTAGAAATATAAATTCAGCCATTGAGCACGCTTGCGAAATGCTGACATACGGGCTTAGATCACTGTATTTAGAGGAATTATAATATTAAAGATTATTATAATAAATCTAATTAGAGTTGATAAATGCTATTTTGAACTTGTTTCAAAATTGAAAGGCTACTGCAAGCTAATGAGAAAAGTAAATTATAAAAATCGACCATAATTGAAGTCCCCATAATAACTATAGTATAAAGGGCATGCCAATTTTGGTCGATTTTATTTTTATTCTAATTCATCTAATAATTTGTCTAATATTTCATCCATATTTATATCAGCAATAACATCCAATTTGGTTTTCTTGACTGAATCTTTAATATTTGTAGCATTTATAAATATTAAACTATTTCCTAATTCAATATTATCATCTATATAGTTTTCTTCAGCCCTTCTTTTAGTTCTTTTACCTTCTTTATCATTTTTCATTCTACCAATGATTTTAGACTTTTCTTCTAATGCTTTTTCATGTCTATTTCCTGCATTTGTGATAGTTCTATCCATTACATCGGTATTAATAAGATATTTACTGCTTATCTTCTCATCTTCTACCAGTTCGCATTTGCCATAAATATCATCTATTGCTTCTTTGATATGTTTCTCGTTAAAGAGAATTTTGTAGCTTTTATAATAAAAAGCAATATTCAATTTTTTCAATACTATATCATCAACTTTATTTTTAAAGGTTTCCCACATTCCAAACTTAATAACCTTCTGCTTACTATCACATCCTAATTCTTTCATTATATCCTTTTCAGTTTCTAAGATAAACGTCTTTTCCTTATCAGTACCTTCTCTATAGTTCAATTGTATTTCATCATCGGCACGATATTTATAATCAATTTGTTCCTCATCATATTTGTCTATATATTTTCTTTTTACTATTTCAGTTCCATCCTTTGTCACTTCTGCCATTACTATTGCTTCAGCCACGGTTAACTCCCTTGACCATAATATTAATGATTGGTTTTCTAGACTTTTAAGTGCTTGATTCAAATTTCTTTCTAGCATATCATCGTTTAGATCATACCATTCTTCTACAGTCTCTTTACTAATATTCATAAACTTAGATAGTTTTAATATTCTGCGCTTGCAGAAAACGTAATTATCATTAATCATATGGAATTCTTTGAATAATTGATTTTTAGATAAGAATACTCTCCCAAAACCTTGTTTTTTACTTCCTCCTTGCACTAATAAATCTAATATTAAGTTTTCTATGTATTTTGTGTATTCCGTGACGTTGTTTGCTCCTCCTTTATTAAATATTCTATTATCAATTTTGTCTAAAGGTGTATCATAAATTTCATCAATAATAAATTTATTACCTTCCTTGTGATATTTAAAGAATCTATCCATTTCCTTATACTGTGCTTGTTTACTGTTTGTACTTGCTTTTACTGGTATCCCTAAGATAGCACAAAGAAATTTATAGTTTTTAATTGAATTAGTTGTTTTGATATATTCTCTTAATTTATCAATATTCAATTATTTTACTCCTTCATTAATTAAATTATTTTCTTTTAAGAATGTAATTGTTTTAGTATAGTCTTCAGCTTTTACCTTGAATTTAATATTTCTATACTTTTGTTTGAATACTTTCTGTTTTGGAATTCTTCTTTTACTTTTTGGTTTCTTAGGTTTATTCGATGGTGCGTGACTCCATGCATAATTAGTATTAACAACATTCCAGTTGGGATAATTTCTGTATTCCTTTATGTAGTCATTTTCCAATTCTCTTATTTGTGGTTCAGTAAGTTCTTCACAAATTTCTAATATATCAAAGGTAGCTCCTTCCTTAAGCATTTTAGAGATTAAAGGGAATCCGGAATTAAATTTCCTATGTTGGATATACCTTTGTCTAAAACTTGTAGTTGTTGAACCTATATAGATATCATTATTTTTATTTAGAACTATTTTATATATTCCAATTTTATACTCATCCTCTTTAGATATTAGAAAATTTGGGAATACTTTTCTATTGTTGCCTGTTCCTCTAAGGTCAGTTTTTTCTAAAGGAATATCAAATATCTCAGTAATAATAATCTTTTGACCTTGTTTTATGTATGTACAATATCTTTCTAATTCTTTAAATTGTGATCTCTTACCACTGGTTCCGCTTCTTATTGGCATATCTAGAAAGATACATAGTTCCTTATAGTTTTTAAAGGTCATTCCTTTTGTTAGTTTATTTATTTTCATATTTACTTAACTCCTTCTTCTAAAGCTTCATTAAAATGTTTTAACATATTGCAAGCACCTTGATTAGTAATTTCTACTATTAATTTAGTTTTTGTAGTGGAGATTATTGTAATTGGTTCAAACGGGATCAACTTTACAAATACCATACACAATAAAAAATGGAAAATTTAAAGATGAAGAATTTTTTCATCTACTTAGATTTTTAGATGATGAAATCACAGCAATAAGCATAAAATACAAAAATAAATTATGAAAGAGGTATAAACAAAATGAAAACAACAAAAGCAAAAGTATCAAAATTTACGGATATTTTAAAAGAAGCATATCATGGTTAAAGGATATTTGGACAATAAACAATAGATAGAGTGCTACACATAGCCGGATCTATAAATAGTAATAGTAATAGTAGTGGTTAGTATGGTTCGCTCAACTCCTTTTTATTTTAATATTTTGTATAATTGGGTAAAAATAATTATAGCATGAATGAATATTATATGTCAACATTTATTTTATGGTTTGTTTTTTTGTTGTGATCGAGGATATGGGAGTTGATAAGGATAATAGATAATTATTAGGATTTTAGGATTTGAGATTGTTTAGAATGTATGGATTATATGCGCTAGGATTGATTGTAAGATGGTTTATAGGATTAGGTTAGGGATTATAAGGGGAATAGAAAAGAGACTCGTTAAGAGCCTCTTAGGGATTTTATTTTGTGGTTTGTGTTTAGCGTGCTGCTTGAGGATTATCTACTTTAGTCCTTTCCTTCTTCTCGACTGTTTCGCTACCATATTTTCCTCTAATGTCTTCCATGCTGAATGCTTTATGTTTTTTAGCTTTATAGTCAGCAGGTTTAAAATACCATGCTTTTTTGTTTCCTGCATACCATAGACCTGCATTGCTCAGGATATCTTTGACAGGTTTTGTCTCACCAGTGACCCAAATCCAGGAACCGCATATCTCAATAAAAATTTCAGGAATGAAGATGATTTTTTCTAGTGTTTCGCGGAAACCATCGTTTACGTTTGCATAGAAGGAGGATTTCTTTTCTTGCTCGTTTATTGGGTTATTTTTGATATATTTAAATGCTTTTTCGTACTCTAGGTTGAGTGCTTTCATGGTCTCAAGGTTTCCAGTTGGTTTGTCTGGATGATGGAGTTTTACGAGTTCGCGGAAAGTTGTTTTTAGTTCTTGGATAGTTTTGCAGGTAGAGAAAAATTTGAATTTGTTCATTTTGGTACACGCTCCTTTTATTTTTTGTTTGGTTGAGGTTTGATATGTATTTGATTTAGATTATTTTTAGTTGAGGTATAAATATAAGTATAAACAGATTTGAAGGTATGTCAAGGAATTATTTTATATTTGAATTTATGGTTTATGAAAAAAGAAAGGACTTATATTATTATTAAGTCCTTTTAGTCAAACATTGCTTCATATAATTCTTTTGTAAATACTGCATATATTATAGATCCTTCTGCATGTTTGGTTATATAGTAATTTGTGCTATCATCTCCTATTCCTTCATGTAAATCATAACATTGACCTTTAATGGTTATAGTACCTAATCTAGTTTCTTCAGATAATATACGTTTTAGTGGTAGCTCTTTCACTTTGTTTAGTCCTCCTTTCAAATATTATTATTTATATCTTATCATGATTAATACAATAAAGTCAAAAAGAAAAAGGACTTTGTTTCAAGTCCTTAAAATATTTCTACCAACAATTTATATTCTTTATTTTCGAAACCATATTCCATACGGATAAATTCAGCGTTCAAAACTATTTCATAAAATTCAGGTATCCATTGTTTTTTAGCAAATTTTATAAATTCTTTGTAAGTTTTTGCTTCACATTTTGTTCTATAGTCCTCAAAGAATTTTATTGTTTTCTCTTCGAATCCTAATAGTTTTAAGCTATTATTCATCTGTTGATATGCTGTATAAATTTCTTTTAAAGTCATATGTAAGCATCTCCTTTTGTTTAATTTATTTGATCTATTGTATACATTATAGCACATAATCAATAGGAAAAAATATTTATTTATATAGTTGTGATTTGGATTGTGAATTTATTGCTTTTACTATATAGGTTAATAAGTGTGTAGAGGGATTGAGGTTGTAATATGCTGTGATAACGTCTAGAATGGATTATAAAAGGTTCAATAGTTGACATGGATAGGCTGTTAGGGTAAAAGAAAAAGCAGGTTTTAATCCTGCTTTAATGAGTCATTCCCCATTTAGTATTGAATTTGATTTCTACTTGATTAAAGTATTCGTCCCTTGCATCCCAGTCAGTTTCTATTTCTCCTTCTATTTCTATATCCCATTTGGTATCCATGTTGCCTGATAAGGTATCGAAGATCGTATATCCATCTTGATAGCTTGCATAAGCGATTTGTTGTAGTCTAGGAGTTATTTCTCCTGTAACTATTTCTGCTCCTGTCACGTTGCATTCTGTCCCGTCAGTGTAGATAATTTGGATTGTTGTGTCGTTGCCATACATTTCGTATAGGTTGTAGATGTCTTTTTGCAATCTGTTTTCTAGAGTTTTTATAAAATTTTGATCTACCCAATTATTAGAGTTATAATCTTTCATTCTTTCATTATGACGTTCAATAAGTTTTTTCTCTTCTCTTTTAGCAAAACTTCGATTACCTTTAAAGTCCTTTATGGTTTCTTTGATTTCCTTTAGTTCTTTTGGTAAGGGTTTAGTAGTTTGACTGTTTAGATATCGCTTGCAAAAAGATTGTTTGTCTAGATTGCTAGTCATGTATTTAGGTTCAATGGTGTTGGTGTACTCTTCAAAGGATATTGAGAGATTAGTGAGGGTTTGGAATTCTTGATACATCATGTTCAACACTCTCCATTCAATTCTTCTTATTAGTATTATATTCGATAGAGAGTATTGATATACCTTTATTTTATTTATATATTTAGAGAATTTTATCATTGTTTATATTGATGATTGTATTATAATTTTCATATAATAGAAATATGTCAGGATAAAATTAGTTATAATTATTGTAATCAAAACTTATGCCAGTGTGAAATATGGATGGATAAGATGAGTTGAAGCAAGAAATAATATATTGTGTGAGAGCGACAGAATTGGCTTTTTAAGACGTTTGGAGTATTGAGGTATATGTGAGTATAGTTAATTTTATTTTAGGGTTATTACGATATGTGTAATATAGTACCCTACTAGGGTATGGTAGATTTTATGGTTGAGTATACCCCCTTGTGGGTATAGTGATATAGAACAGGTTATATTTTTATGTTGTGTACTAATTTATTATGGTATAGTATAGTATAGTGGAATGATATGGATTTATAGTATAGTAATTTAGTCGTTATTAATGTATAGTAATATGGTATGATATAAATACCAAGTGATATGGTATATATTAAATCATAGTAGTTTACTATACATTAATGTTGAGTAGTTTAGTTGGTATTAATACCAAGTAGAGTAATAGGTTATAAATTAATTTATAATATAGCAGCTTTAGTAGGTATTAATACCAACTGTTTGAGTAGTATATTAGAGTTAATATGATCATTGTGATCATGTAATGTGATTAACTTAATGGCATTGAGCATTTGATATATTATGTGTATATAATTGTTCATTAGTATACTTTATATAGTTGGTATCTTTTATATACTATGTATCATTTGTATACTGTAACAATATATTGTTTACATTTGTAGTTGTGTTTACATTTGTAATACTTCAAAGATTTCGCCTATGTTATGCAAATCGACTATAAATGAATGATCATTCACTTTAGAATAATAACAGCAGCAAATAACATCAAAGACCCAATAATATACTCATTCATCATACTTCAGCCCAATCAAATCAATTCGACAAATCATTCCCCGCTGCGGCCGATACAACGCCAGGACATTATCCTCTTATCATTTTCTAACACAAAACAGCCCTTCTAAGCTCTCCAAATCATCCGACCGATATAATTCTACCCTCCATTCTCACCGAATGTTACACATTCCCATTGTGTCACATTCATATTTGAGCACAAATCGGCTTATATCAAGGCTTTGCGGGTTCGCACCATATCCGACCCATGCTATTTTCAGTTTGTCATAGGCTCAGCCTATAGCAAAAACCTGCTTCTATATTCACTTTCAAAAACCATGCCAACATGGGGCGCAGGATTACAAAAACCCAACTTTTTATTTCGACAGTATTCGACACAGTACTTCTTGTCACATCGAAAAGTTGAAAATCGAATTGTCATAAAACTAAAAATTAAAATCTAAGATATATCATAAAATCACCTTCGTATTTTCTTCGCAAAAACATAATCAACACAACAATTTCTAACCCAACATCAATCAAAAACAAATCTAAATAAAATCTAAAAGTCAAGTAAATTTCACAAATAAATCATAATAATTTAATAAAAATCTCACATAATCCATAACAATAAAAACCACTACAAACCCCACTCTCACAACATTTCTCTGGTACAATAATTTCATAAAATATCATCCTGCAATCTATAAAATCAAATCCAATTTACTATTCATTTTATAAATCAATCACAATTCCATCGAACAAAATATCTCAATCTCAATTTTAATAAATGCATAATTATAAGATAATAAATTCCCACACTTGGGAATTCTATAAAACCTTTATACCATAACACTTACAGCCCAATTAATAATCTCTAAAACAAATTACTTCTACTATGGGGGCATATGTTTACATTATAAGTCGATACAATTATCTCCCATATACGACCATCTAAAATTTGATGAAAAATATTTTTAACAATCCTTTTTAACAATCCATATCAAATAAATATCTCAAAATTCAATACAAACAAAAATTTACCACACCACCCCAAATCTAATAATCCCTCTATCCCTACTCTTACAACTATTACACCAAATCACTCGGACAAAGTGCTATACTAATAATACACTTCATCCGAACAAATCCTTGTAACACTACTCTAACAATACTTTCAAGGATTTAAGAAATAATTCCTCTGGTAAAAATTTATTATTATAAAGTATGTAATAATAAATGCTAAAATAAAATTTATTTGACATTTAACTATCTGCTGTGTTACAATTAGTATATGGATAAATATAAAAAATTAAAGAAGAACTAGAAGAAGCATATGACGCAGAGTCTCAAAACCAAGACTTAATGCTTCTAATAGAACTATCAGATATTATTGGTGCAGTAGAGGGAGTATCTAAGAAATATGGTTTTACATTAGAACAATTAATAGCATTTGCAAAACTCAGAAGTAAAGTAGCAATAGAAGAGGAGAATGAATAATTTGGATTATAAAGATTTTATTATGATTTTATCATCCTATAAATGCAATAAAAATTGTCCTTATTGTATAGCTAAAATAGAGAGATTACCTGAAATAAAAGAAGACCTAATTCAATTCAAAAATCAAATTGATAAACTTATCCAAGATAAAGCAAGATTTAAATATTTTGTATTAAGTGGCAACGGTGAACCATCTTACTATACATATGAATTTCTAAAAGAAATTGTATCAATTGTAACTAACTCAGGAATATTTGAAGATTATAGAATTCAAACATCTGGTAGATTATTTCACAATGATAAATTATTTTACTTATTTAAAGATTGGCTTATAGAAATAACAAGAGTAAGTGAATATTATGATGTTGATAGTTCAGTATTACATTATAAAAATGATTATACTTTAACCAAAAATTTCCACAATGCAAGAATTAGATTAAACTATGTGTTATTAAAAGGATTATGTTTCGTTGTAGGTATTGATATTCTAGAATACTTAAATAAATATAAAAACATTGAAACGGTTGCTTTAAAAATATTAGATTCTCAAGAAAACCATGAAGATGAATATACAAAATGGGTATTAGCAAATGGAGAAACTTATACAAATATAGATATTATTGAGTTCATTATGAATAATCACTTTAAATATCTAGGATATAAATTTAATAATCATATTTGGGATCACAATGGAAAACAAATATCAATGTTTAGTAACAAAAACTACAACAAAGATAAAACTATTCATAATCTAGTATGGTATGGTAATAAAATAATTTATTAAAAGAAAGGAAGAATACAGAATGAAATACACAATAGAAAATGGTATTTACAATCTCAATTATGAATTATCTCTATTAGAGAAGAAACTTTTTCGTGAATTTGAAGATATGTTAGACACCAAGGGGTTTAGATATTTATCAATCCCAAGTTTAACAAGATGGAATAGTTTTGAAAGACAAGGAATTGAAGATATTGTTAAATCTCTTTCTGTAGATCATGTACATAATTTATCAGGTTCAGCAGAACAAGGTATTCTGCAATACTTTTCAGATTCCATAGTTGAACCACAACTTATTTATTCTAAAAATCAATGTTTCAGACATGAGAATTATGGTTATGAAGGATTAAAAAGATGTAAAGAATTTGTTAAACTTGAGCAATTTTGTTTCTGTAATGATTATGATTGGAAAGAAAAATTTGAGTTGTTACTTAGTAATGCCACATCATTCTTGGATAAACATAATATTGAATTTAGAGTTGTAGATGTTACTAAATTAGATTTAGGTTATCATGTAAAGAAATATGACATAGAAGTAAAGACAAAGCAATATGGTTGGCTAGAAACTCATAGTTGTACTTATTTTGGAGAAGAGCAAAGTAAAAGATTTGGAATTACTGGAGCAACACATACTATATCAAATACTGGTATTGCATCGCCTAGAATATTAATACCATTTATTGAGATGATGTAAGAGTATTTTATTTAAATTATTTTATAAATATATAAATAAAATATGTTGACATGATTATTATTGTATGGTATACTTATCTGAGTGGATAACTATGAAATAAATTCAGAAAGGAGAATAATTGTATTGATAATTATATTACATTTTCTATTACAATTACAAATTAATATTATTGCTAGTGGTTTTACATAAGTACAAAATAAATATTACTAACAATACAAAAATAAAATAATAACTGATAGAGGAGTAAGATTAAATGACAATAGGAATATATGGAATCATAAACGAGACAAACAATCTAATCTATATTGGTGAAAGTAATAACATAGAAAGACGTTGGGAAGAACAT
>Ga0209728_1000047_pt1 | contig 119639 bp, 207 predicted proteins | sample RifGroD1_FD_183997 | JGI IMG/M metagenome (GOLD analysis project Ga0209728, IMG submission 183997) | Groundwater microbial communities from Rifle, Colorado, USA - Groundwater D1 (SPAdes) (version 2) | ecosystem: Environmental > Aquatic > Deep subsurface > Groundwater | place: Rifle, Colorado... | reverse complement strand
CACTGACATTGTCAGTACCCATGGAGGAGATCAAGAAATGATCATAATCAGCGAACCTGGATTATATTCACTCATATTAAAAAGTAGAAAGTCAGAAGCAAAAGAATATAAAAGATGGGTTACTCATGATGTTCTTCCTACAATTCGTAAGACAGGAGGATTCGTTGCTGACGAAAAACAATTTATTGATACATATTTACCATTTGCAGATGATCATATTAAATTATTGTTTAAGTCAACTTTGGCAATTGTAAATTCTCAAAATAAACTTATTGAAGAACAAAAAATTGATATAGGTCACAAAGGCGATATTATTAAGGGATTAATCGATGATATGACACTTGCTGATAAAAGACAAATACTTAATAGAGTTGTTATGAAATGTAGTAATTTTCACGATAGGTGGAAAGAGTTATATAAAACTTACGAACTAAAAAATCATCTATCATTAGATGCTAGACTAAATTCTTACAATAAAACTCATACTCCACAACTTAGAAATAAATTAGAATACATAGAAACAATAGGTAAAATTGATGAATTATTTGCCATTGCGTGTAAATTGTACGAAAATGAGGTGAATGTATTAGTAAAAGAAATGTATAGATTACATGAAGTCGAGTTTGTGCAATAACTAATAAGTAAATATTGTGTTATTATAGAGACTCTAATCCACTAGAGTCTCTTTTCTTTTATTAATTTAATCCATCTAATAACTCAAAATTATTCAGACCCATACAAATATATCAACAATCAATTCTGACTCAACACATACGATTGTAGTGCGTGTGATTTGATTGTAGATTAATTGAGATTGGATTTTTGTTATGATATATTAAAGATAGATAAAAATAAATTTTTAATTCTTCTCATCTTTACAAATAATCACTGGATACCCATTACTCTGAACAGAATATCTTTCTTTTAACTCTTTATTTGCTCTAATCCTTATGTATCCTAACTTTTCTAGCTCACCTCTCATTTTACGCAACTGAATTTCGGTGACTTCCCATTTATACTCTTCAGATAAATATAATACAATTTCTTTTTCAGTTGTATAATTATTTTCTCCCACTAATTTCTCAACCACAGAAACGATATTTTCAACTCTTTCATCACTTTTCTTAGTTGTTGTTCTGTCTTTAACAGATTCTATAATTTCTCCTGTTTTATAATCAATATCTTTAGAAGCAACCTTTTTGTATTGAGGGTAAATATTTTGAGCAACTTTTAACCCTTCTGTTCTATAAAACATCTCATATGAAGTACCTTTTACTGTATATCCATTTTGTTTCCATTTAACTCCTTGGGATTCAATATTGTTAAGTTGATCAAATACCCATGAGGGGATAGAATAAAAACTTACTCTCTGTGTTGTTTTATTTGCTATAGCAATTGCTTGGGCTTTAGCAAGCATTTTTGGAGGAATTTTATCATCATCTAATTTTCTTATTAAATCGTGATAAGTTAAAACAGCAAGTCTTTGACTTATTCTTTTTAGATTGTTTGCTGCCGTTTTAGTAATTCTAGCCAATTCTCCTAATGAAACAAAGAATACAGCATCTCCATCTGAGTTCATATAATTTTCACCATAAATATTATTCTGTGCGATACCTGCCATTACTAAAAATAATTCTTTAACATATCTTATATTTTTATCTGTTTGAGGACATAAATCCATAAACTTATTTAAATTCATAGTATTAATAATTAAATCAAGATTTGTCTTTTGTTCAATACTCCATTGAGTTTCTTTAATAGATAAATTAAAGATAGTCTTTATAAATTCTATTGCTCTATATTCACTCTTAAAACCACCTAGTTTTTCAATCAATTGTTTGGTATTCATGGATACTCCACATTTGCCACTATGACATTTATAAAGCCATTTTCCTTCATTGGTTTGAAATATACTTGCACTCGGATTACTATCTTTGTGAAATAGACATTTAACTGATGAAGGATATTTAAACTCTAATAATTCAGCCATATTAATGTTATAATAAATGTGATACCAAAAATCTTCCTTATTATCAAAAACTATAGGATCGCAATTTAAACTAGTTTGTAAATATTCTGCTTCCCTATTTATCAATGCTTTAATATTATATCTCTCTTTTATGGAGGAAGAAGGTTTGGGATTGCCTAAAACCTTGGCGCGAGAGGGGTTTCCGAACCGTTGAGAAAGGGTGACTATTAAATTAAAGGAGTAACTTCTATAAGTATATATATTAGTCACCCTTAACCCTCTCACAATATCCTTAATCTTATAATCTTTATTATAGAGTTTAGGATACTTTTCCATAAGACTTTTACCCTTATTATTACTTTTATTATTATTATTTATTTTATTACTTTTAACCTTTATAGGTTTAGAATCCTCTAATACAATATCTTTAGATAACTCTATAATATAATTACTATTTAATATATTACCAGAATCAAATACTATATTTTTACCTGCAAAGAATATTCTATTAAGATTCTTACATGTTTCATCTACTTCCCCTATAGATTCCATTAAATATAACAATATTCTTTTTGCTGTATTTTCATCAGTTATAACTTTATCTAGTACAAATACTAATCTCATTTTATGGTGGTTTTCTTTATGATTAAAAGAAGTATAAATGAAATTTGGTATTATATTTATCTCTTTACAATGTTCAATTATTTCTTCATATGTTCTATGATTTTCTTTAAGATATTGTTCTGTTAATATTTCATAATCATTATCAGACATTTTCTTAGGCTTTACAGGTTTATTATCAATATCAATCATAAATACTTGCTGTGATATCCAATCTGTTTCTTGCCCTCCACAATAGGATGGTCTAATAGTTTTACCATCTAATACACTTTTCTTAATTTCTTCAATAGAATACTCTTTTACGTTTTCGATTTTCATTCTGTTGATAATTGCTCCAATGTCTGTACTGGGTTTAGTTTGATAATTTACTTTGTCCATAATTAATTTAATTTTCATTGTTTAATACCGCCTTTCAATATTGTGTATATTTTATTTTGCCTTAATTTAATAAAGAAAAGCAGGAAACACTAAGGCTTGTGTTTTTCGATGATCAGTCTATCCTGCTAATTTTGTGTCATATTTAAGACACATCAAAAAACACCTTAATTATCTCAAGGTGTTTTAATCTATCTTAAATTATTTTTAAATTATTATATTTATGGAATCTTATAAATCCTAAAACCCTTGCTACAGGCCACTTTCATGATGTTAAATATCCTATGAAAATGTCCTTTTATTTTGTTGGGGATGATGGGTTGGGTGGAAGGAGGAGGGATTAATTTGTAATTTTAATCCCTATTATTTTTATAATTTATTTATCTTCTTCAACTTTATCCTCTTCTTCAATAACTTCTTTATTATCTAAATGAGCTTTAAGTTTATCTAAACCTTTCCATTGTCTATCTTTTGCTGTTAAATCATTGTAAATTCGATACATTTCACTTGACGACCATCCCATAATTTCAATAATAAAATCGGATTCTAAACCTATTTTTGTTAAATATGTGACTGTATAATGTCGAAAATTGTGGAAATATATCGAATCTTCCATAAAATCATCCCACTTTTCAATCCAACCCCTAATAGTATGTATTGTTGCAGGTTTGCCATCTCTTGTTATAAAAATAGAGTCATGATCCATATTATATTTCTTCATAACTTTTTCTCTTTCAATTAACCAATCATTGTAATATGGTAGAAATATATCTTTCACTATGTATTTTATTAGTGGTTTGCCTTGTTTTGTAAAACCTTTCGTTTTTATTGGCTTTAAGGTTTCTAAAAATAAGTCCCATGCAATATTATTTTCATCAATAATAGATGTTTTAAACCTAAGTAATTCGCTAACTCTTGCTCCTGAACTAATAGCTAATGCCAAAAGACATGCCTCTTGTGGTCTTTTTAATGTGTTTTTCAAATGATCCAATAAATAATCAATCTGTTCTTCGGATAGGATTGTCTTTTCTCTAACAGGAGACTTTGGCATTAAATCTACTGCTTTTAGCACAATATTACGATAATTAACATATGTTTCATCATAAAATCTTTCAATGAACTCTGACAATGAACTCAAAGCAGACCTAATTCTACTAAATCTATTAGCACTCCAATGTAATTCTTCTACTCCATAACTAAAGAAATCTGCAAACTCAATTTTCTTCATATCCGTAAATAACTTGTTATCATTTTCCAATAAATTCCAAGTGAAAAAGATATTCAAGTCCGATGTATAGCCAGTTACAGTACCATCGCTCTTTGAGGTGTTTTTGTATTTTAGAAATCTATTAACCAATTTTACATTTTCAGGATTAAATTGTGCTGTTAGTTCTGGAGAAGTTATTTGTTTTTTAAATGTTTCTCTAGGAATAATTATCACCATCCTTTTTATTTTATTGTCTATTAAGCACTTACATTTTTATAATCTTCTTTATAAATCCACTTAAACCCACCTGCTGTTTTTAACCTCCCAATGACAACACTTCCAATATTAAAAATATTTGTCATTCTTTGTGCTTCTCGTACACCTTTATATTCATTAATAATATTATTATTTAAATCTATCTGATATACTGCTTTACGTCTTCCGTTATTTTTTATTATTCTCCTCTGAATAATATCGTCCCTATTTGGTGAGTTATATTGTTCTTCTCCTAACCATATGTATCCAGAATAAGTTGCATTTACTTCTTGACGAGATGCTCTTATATTTTCAGCGCATAAACCTAAAACATTACTTGCTTCAGTTGAACTTTCAAATGTATTTAAAAGATTTCCACTTAAATCTAATTGGTATACTTTTTTCATTGTGTTTAAAGCTATAATTCTTTTTACTTCATCAGTATGAGTTTTCCCATACATATAATTGTTTTCACCTTTCATTCGCTCACTTTTTATTTTCTTTAATTCTTCTGATTCTAAATAACCATGATTATTGTCTGCTTTTCCTCTAATATTGTAACCAACATCCTTATTATAACTTTTATAATAATCCATCCAATATTGTTCTCTTGTTTTTAACTCACTGTTGTTCACACATTCTTCTATAATCTCAAATTTGAAATTATCTTCCCCATATTTATTCCAAGCGTTCTGAATATTATAATGTAAATTTGTTCTCAATTTACCAACGTGTCCCTCTCTAATACGTTTCCATAGATTTCTAGACTGTCCAATATATTTTTTATCATTAATTATATTTGTTATCATGTATATTCCTGATTTCTTATTATACCTGAACAATTCCTCAAACATTTTATTAGTCTTTTTTAATTCAATATTCTCTAACATCTTTTATTACCGCCTTTCGTTTCTTTAATTACTGCCTTAATCCAAAAAAGAGAATTAAGAGGAAAGGATAAATTAAGGCAAATTATCCCTTATCGAACTGCAGATTCTATCCCACTTATCTGTGCAAATCAATCAAAATAATCAATCACACAACAAAAAGCACCTCATTCTCATATAAATGAAGTGCCTGAGTTCTATAATTGATTAAATTTATTTTATTACCATTCTAAAATCATTTCCACGCGAGGATTTAACTTATCATATTGAAATGGATCAAATTCTAACTTCAAAAACTCTCCACAGTCATCCTTAAAAACTCCTGCTTCAACTAATCCATCGTTCAAGAATTTAGGAGTTAACATAAGGTTATCAAAATCGTGTCTTATATGAGTTTTGAAGTAAAATGTATATGTAATAATTGCATTATCTAAATTGAGATTATTTATTTTATAATGTTCTGCCAACCAAATAGAAAATTCCTTATATTTACCTTTAAGTGTATTCTGAGCCATTCTAATCATAGAAATATATTCATTTAATGAAGGAGGAATAGGTTTCTTGATTGGTGCAACTTTTCTTCTTGGATATTTAGCAAAGTAATATTTGTTATATTCATCTAATGTGTTTTTATCTAAAGTTATTAAAACTTGATTTCCTATATCTCTCACTCCTAATTTCCTTAATTCAATTTTATATTAATTCCAATTACTCAAATCATCACAAATACAAACAAAGACACAACCGATAATTCAGTCATGCCTTTGTTATATTATATTTTATTAATTAACCCTATTAATTCAAACCTAAGTCAACTTCTTAAACTCATTACTATCTATAGCAAATTTCTTTGCTTTCTTTAACTCTTTAATAGACTTCTCTGCTTTAACTGGTTCAATTTGATCAGGATATTCTTTTACTAAATCCCTATAAATTTCTCTCCAAGTATAACCTTTCTTACACATCCAATGTATTTCATCTTCAATCTCTCTAATTACTGATAAGTCTGGAGTTGAAAGGAAATCTCTGAGATTATCTTGTTGTTTTAAATTTAAATATTCCTTTATTTCTTTTGCGTACATGCCAAATAAAATATCATATGTAGTATTCGTAACAGAAGAATATGATTTTCGATTATTTGGTAATTCACCATTTTGGATAAATGTTGATATAGACTTTGTTTCTCTATTACGCCTAATGATCCCATCTTTTCTAACAACTAATTGATCTAATTCTGCTTGAGTAAGATATAGTATAGATTCTTTATACTCTCTCAACTTAAAATAATCTCTAACAACTATTTTATATTGTTCCATTGCTAATTCCGAATCAAGTAATTTTAATAAAGTCGTGTATCCTTGTTGAGATAAAAGGTATATATTTTTTGCGTTAGCTATAGATTGTCTATTAAATCCTAACTCTAAAAGTGAGTCGTTTGAACCGACCGACTTTTTCAAATCAATATAATCAATTCCAACTTTAAAATATTCGTTTTTTAGATTCTTATTTATTAATTCATTTACATGCTTTAATTCCCTATCATGAATAATTGCAACTGTTTTTGCTAACATAACTTTTTGATTACCACTAAACCCACCATAAATATTATGAACCTCAATACCACATACTTTAGTTTTGCCTTTAATCATCAACTCATTGTTTTTGCTATTATTATTCTTTTTCATTAAAAATTCCTTCTTTCACATTTAATTTTATTACGTTTATTATTAGTTCACTCATAATTATTTCTTTCTACTACACCATGCGTCATAGACATTTGTGCTCTCAGAAAAACTAAACTTGTACCAAACTCTTTTTGTTTCTGGATGCACTCCTGTTGATTTTGCCATAATTCCATTTTCCATATAGAACGATGCTTGGGTAGGATTGTAAATATAAACAAATCTTTCTTGTTCTTTTTCCGTCAACATAATTTCCTCCTTTCACTTATATATTTGCATCACAACTTTGCAACACATAAAATCTCATTCTAATTAAAGAATGAGATTCAATCTTTTGCAAAATATCCATTGCTACAAGCGACTTTCGTAAGCCAAAATATCCGATAAAAGTTGATATTTAGTATAAAATCAGTGATTTATTTGGATTTGGATGGTTTGGATGGAAATAGTAAAAAAAATGAGGAAAGAAAGACAATTTGGTTTTGTCTGTCTTTCCTCTTATTTTGATGTTGTGATGGGTAATTATAAGTTTAGCTATTACTTATAATTAATTGTTGGTTATTGTATTTTTCTAGGATTTGTTTTGCTAGGAGTTGGTGTTGTGGCTTGATACTAATTGTCCCTTTAATTATTTTATTTAAATATAATAAATCATAATCATTAATTTTATTTAAATAAATATGTAAAAATTTTAATTCCATAAGGATCTTACCACCATATTTTGACACTTTATCAAACCCACTGTATAATTCTTTACAAATATCACATACTTCTTTATTTTCTTTAACTTTTGCCATTGATAAAAATTTACCATATTTATTATGAATTTTAATTAAATAATCCAACAACCGTTCTTCTGACCAATATCCATTGGGTTTGAAGTTTAACCTGTCTCTCATATTAAATTTTTCTGCCATTTTGCTAAAATTTCCAAATCTTTTGTAAACTTCTGTATACAATTTACTATTTAATTTTTGCACATTTTTATCAGATGGGAAGTAAAATCCATCACTAGAATAACTCATAAATTCTTCTAGAATCTCATTATCTGTTCTATTTTTATATGTACTAGTATTTAATAATTTATTGTCTATATATTTGAATTTTAAATCCATATAAGGTTTGAATTTTTCACGGAGCATATTTTGTATTTCTTCATATGATTTGTTGGCAAAATCTTTTGGATATAGACTAATGAGTTTGTAACTATATTTGTTATAAATGTTCATTTTTATATTGTGAGTCTTATCATATTCTCCTTTAAATTTACTTTCTCCATAACCTCCCCATGCTTCTATCCAAAGATAATTATTTTCAATATTATCATCAATAATAGTTCTAAAATCACAGTTAAATTTACCATCTTCTAATGAAATAATTACATTTCTATCATATTTTATATTGGTATTATGTATTAAAAATTGTGCAATTATATATTCATAGGATGATGCGTTGTGATAATTATTATCATCTAAAAGATTATTGTCTCTATCGTAATTTAATTTATTTTTTATTTCTTGCATGCCACCATGTTTTTTAATTACTAATGAACCAATTCTTAAACATTTTTGAATTTCTAATGAAGTTGGAAACCTACCATATTTATTAATAAGATCAATCATATCCTCTTTAAAAATATCAAAATCATCATACCATCCATACGGGATTCTACCAAAATCTTGAATTGAATAACCCAATTGCAATGCCATTGATGTAATATTTTCATCATGTTTTTGTAATCCATTTATTATAGAAGTCCCGTAACTGTTTTTATTCATTTCAGAGAATGTACCATATTGTTTATAGTATTTATTAAACTCTTTAATTAAATTATCTTTATCACACCAATATCCATGTCCATTTTCATTTAACATGGTTTTATTTCTAACAATTTGCATAAGTTTTGTTTTTTCGCTTTTGCACTCGTCGCATGAATCAATATTGTTTTCTTTATATTTTTTTACCGAACGGTTATACATATCATAATGAGGATATATATCTTTTCCGCATAAGTCACATTTTACATGAACTTTTTCATGACTTCCAAGTGGTAAATCTTCTATCTTTACTATTATTTTACTATTTAATATGAATTTCTCTTTGCCTTTATCATTAATAGTTGTTGGTATTTTATATCCTAAATTCTTATAATATTTTACTGTGAAAGCTACGATTGTTATTTCAATTTCTTTTGTCATTAACATTTTCAACATCTCCTCTTTCTGATTTAAAGGAATAAATGGGAAAAGAGACTACTTATCAGAATCGTAGTCTCTTTTAATTACTCTCATAAACTCGCGCAAACCTATAAGAAACCATATGTAATTATTTATTGCTCAACTAAGACAAAGGAATTCTAAGCAATTTTCCAACAACAGTAGTCGTAGCTGGTTTAATAACCTTTAATTTCAAATTCTGTGTTGCCGCCTTTTTCTCAGATGATGTCTGAATTTGGAAACTACCATTAGGAATAGCGTTTGTAAATTGATATTGCAATTCAAATGGATTGGATTCGTTTTCATCTGTTTCAAAAGTAGAAAGAACTAATGTAACACCATGAGAAAATTTATCACTTTCCATTGTAAGTGTTTGAGTAGTAACAGGAGTAGTATATTTATATGTTCTCACTTCATATAAATCACCAACCTCAACACCAGCAGTAACAACTGTTACAACTTTTGCGGCAATGGTATAATTAGTAGTAACCGCAATAATTGCTCCATCTTCGTTATAAATAGATAGTCCACTAGCAGATGCTAAAGGCTCTTTTTCAAGAGTAAAACCCAAAGCAGTTCCGGCTCCTGTACCATCTAAATCAACTACTTCATACCATTTTGGCATAGCATAACCAACCCCTGCACCAGTAGTAACAGATGTGCCAAGCTGTTTAGCAATCCATTCAGGTTTCCACTCAATATCTGTTAAATCTACACTAATATCACGTTGTACGTGGAGAGTGGCCTGTAAAGAATTTCCTTTACCTGCTCTAATTTCAACTTCAGAAACAGCTATATCAATATTTGCACTTTGTAATGTAGTTGTTCCAGCAACACTACCATCCACATTATCGATCATAACCGCATCAAATACGTCGCAAACTAATTTTTTTGACATTGTATAATTCCCCCTTTTTATTTCAGTGCTTTATTTAATCCACCTAATTTATCTGAACTAACAAATAAATCATCATAAGGATTATGAAAAATGTCTAAATCCTCAGCATAATCATCAAGTTTTAAATCTGCACCAACACACTTAAATTGAACATTTGTATCATACTCTACCATTTTTCTTAACCTATAAAAATCAGAATAAATCTGATAGATTGTATAATTCTCCAAATCTGAATAATTTTTACCAGTACCAACTGAAACAGTGGTAATTATATCTTCCATTAAAATTTTAGAAGCGTTTTTTTGTTTTGCTTTTAAAGCTTTTTGTGCCCAATCATTCATAATTTTTGTTTTATATATTTTTTGTTCATGTATTAGATTTTGTTTTAGAATTATATTCCTAATTTCTTCATAATTATAAATTGTGATAATATTAGAGTTACCTATTATAAATCCTTCTATTTGTCCATTTGATATAAATTTAACATCTTGTCTAGTTGTAATGGAAAAAATATCTTCTAATTTTTTTACTAATTCTTCTTGTGTTAATTGCAAATGTGGCAAACTGCTAAAAATTAATAGCAACAAAGGATATTCTATATTTTCAAAATGATTCTTAGATATGTGTAAAAGATGTGATACTTCACTAAATTTATCATAATCTTTTAATCTGACTGGATAAATACATATTGGATTATCTTTATCAATTCCCTCCACATAATCAGGTTGAGCAAAAATATATTTAAGTTCTGCCATTTATCTCAGTCCTTTTAAAGTTGAAGAATTAACTTCAATAAATAAAGTTAATCCAGAGTAAGTTTCATTAACTTTGTATGCTTTGAAATTAGTAATATTTACTTCTCCTAAGCCAGCAACCTTTTGTCCGTCAACTAATTGTGCAAATTCATCACTTATTCTGTATGGTCTCAATTGTCCCATACCATTTAACTTCCAATAGAGATTTGGTACAATTATGTCTAAAGTAAAAACTATGTCAGAAAGTGGCATTGATTTAAGAGAACCATTAAATGGATTTAAGAATACTTTAACCTGAGAATTTGTTAATACTGTTTCATCAAATAGAGTTAATATTATATTTCCATTTACCATTAAGTCTTCTGTTACGTCAGATTCAGATAAAGGGTCATCTACTAAATGATAAATATATTTTGAGATATTTTGACTACCAAGCAATAGAGATAATAACTTTACAAGATTATTTTCTATATGTTTAAATTTGAAAGATTTTTCTATTTCAATACACCACCTCTAGACTGAAAATATTTATATTAATTACCCAATCACCACCCTAAAACAAACTCTTTACCTGAATCCTAAATCCACTACTAACTACTGTTTCTCCAACATTCTTAACAAACACTAGATCATAAGCATCACTTCCTCTAATAGATTTAATTCTTTTGTAAGAATCTCTTCTATATTATCAAAATCCTGATACCATATTTCGAGAAAATTATATTTGTTTTGTTCTGCGTATTCTTTTTTTCGTCTATCATGTTCTACTTGTTTTTCAAAGTCTTTAATTGATTTATGTATTCCTCTGACAAATCTTTCGTGCATTTCACCTTGATACTCAATTAAAAGATTTATTTTAGGAATATAAAAGTCATAAGATAATAAACCTCCACCTAGACCAATCAGACCATCAAATGTTTTTTGTGGGATATAGTAAATTTCTTTATTCAATAATTTCTTACCAACTTCAATCTCACCTGTTGAACATTGGCATTCTGGACATCTAAAATCACGAATTGATGAAGAAGATATTAGTCTATAATAATCTTCATGTTTTTCATCTGGACATTTCCACCAAACATATTGATGACTCATAGGAGCATATTCATATGGAGAGTTTTCATTTTTATCTGACCAAAATTTAAATACATCTGGGTATATTGTTCCAAGAGAATCTAATTTATGAATTTTACCATTACGATTATTACAATAAGGACATCTGCTACTATTAGTAAAATTATCTGGTGATACTTCATAACTTTCATGATAATATTTTTCTTGACATTTTATAAATATTTTATGTTTATTAGAACATTTATCGATATCCCAAGGGGAAACTATATTCTTTTCATAATCCCAATATTTATCAAGAAAATCTTCACCTAAATTATCTATACCCCATTGTGCAATAGAATTACAAGCATTACAATCCATTGATCCATTTTGACCACTAGTAAAACTTTTTATATTTTTTAATTCGCTATTGTGTAAGTTTCTTAGACATTTAAAATAATATCTTTTTTGAGTTCCAAAACTTATTTCACTAGGTTTGCAATTGTTTAATTCATAATCCCACCGATCTAATATATCCTGACGATTATTTTCGATACACCATTGTTTAAAAGATATACTATTTTTCAATTTTGATTTTTGTATATTTACTCCACCATATAATTTTTTAGCACATTCATTACAATAATATTTATTATCTTTATGAACATTAGTTAAATAATTCACCCATGTCATAGGTTTTAAATATGGATTCTTACAATTACCACAATCACATTTAACATTTACTAAAACATGACTACTATTACTTAAATCTTTAATATTAACTTCAAGTTCATCTTTATATTTTGTAAAAACATATCCTCTTTCTTCATACCTTATTTTATTATTGTGCATCCATTTTGTCATTGCTGTTTTACTAATTAATCCCATTTGATCCTCCTTATTTCTACTTTTAAACATAGAAAAAGAAGGATAGCGGTGTGTCTCACGACATGACATATCCTCCAAAAATATTAATTTAATTAAAACAAACTCTTAATCTGCAATAAATGTTCGTCAAACACACTCAAATCATCACTCTTACTCGCCCTAACAACAACATATTTATTAATATAAGCACTATTACTAGTTGCTTTCAAAGTAACACTACTTCCATCATAACTCACAATACTCAAATAAATATTACTTGACAAATCCTGATTACTCAAATTCCATACAACACTCTTGCTCAAATCAACTATACCATTATTAAATACATTTGAAGTCAATGTAATACTATTTCCAAGTTTGACTGTTGTTAATCCAGTAATATCAATAGTATAATTGTCAGCAATCACTTCATTTTGAACAGTTAAGTTGATACTATCTGAAACACCATTGTATGTTGCAGATATAATTGCTGTCCCTTCACTAATACAAGTGATTACTCCGTTTACTACAGTTGCAATATTTATATTACTTGATAAATAAATTATAGTAGGGGAGAGAACTTGTACTCCATTATCAGTACATATAATATTTAATGTTAAAGTATCATCTACATATAATGTGGCATCACTATTTTGAATAGTAATATTAAAAGTATGAACAAGAGGTTCAACCTCACTATAAACCATTCTCAAAATCAATAACCCATTCACAGTAATATCATCAATATTTGTAACCTGCCAAGATGACCTCAATCCAATTTTAAACACATCATTCATCTCAATTTGTCTAGTAATAGACGTATTGCTTATTTGTACTGCAATTTCTGAATCTAATGTTGATATTATTTTTTGTTCATCTAGGGAGATTGAACCTTTTGAGATTATGCATGGGATCTCATTTAAAATTGAATTTTTATCGTAGAATTTTAATGTGTTGTTGGATTTAACCATACTTGCAGTTTGATATGCTTGTAAATTGTCAATATTGCTTACAATAATCCATTTATCTTCTTCCCATTCAACTATTGATCCAGTATTAACAACTGTTTCAATTGGCATATGAATTTTCTTATCATATTTACCTTCATTTAAAGGATTTAAATGTGATTGGATTATTACTTGTGTTGTGGTGTTGTCGATTGTTACACTTTTGCCTTCTGCGCTATAATATCTACGAATATCAAAATTTTCTTTTACGTCTGATACAATTTCTTCTTTTGAAGAATAATTTGAGTCACTACTTATCCATTTTTTTCTTACATCCATATTTCACAACCTGTCACAATTAAATGAAGTAGAGAATCATATTATTAATAGACTCTCTACTCAAATTACAAATTAGAATTCTGCTTTTGCCAATCCTTCAATTCTTAAAGCAGAAGCATCGGCAGTAGCTTTGTAGTACAATTTACCAAAAGGTACTGCAATATTTTTTCTTACTTCTCCTGCTTTTAAAATCATTATGTTAGTTGTTGCGGTTACGTCAAAGGCCAAAGTAATCACATTTGCTGAATCATTTACAATAAGATTAATAAAAGACATATTTAATTCCACATTTTGTTCGAGAATATTTGCCGTCAATGAACGACCAATAAAGTTTGTTGCCATTATTAATTCCTCCTCTAAATTTTATTTATTTTCTTACATGTATTCTACTATTCTACAGCCATTACCTGAATTACATTAGTAGCAGCCAAATGAGTTGCACCAGCTTGTAGTACACGAACACGATTTGGATTTGCTTGGATGGATGCCTTATCTGTAATTGTACCAAGCAAAATTCCATCTGCATCAAAATAATTAACTAATATTTTAGTTGGCACAAATGGCAAAGGTATATTAGTTTCAAGTGCTAATACATCTTGTGCAGTAACAATGCGATCTACAACAACCATTTGTTTTATACCAGATGCAGTTCCACCAACTGAATTTTCCACAGTACAGTTCGCTGCACTTGTAGTAGTAATAGTTACATTTCCTGCAACGCCTATAGCATCCCATGTGAGAATTACACTTGCACCATCAGCAGATAAAAATGCTGTAAAAGGAACTGTTGCTCTTGTATCACCATTAATTGCAGCAACCAAACTTGTAGCAGAGTTTGCAGCACTTGCACCATTAGTCCAGACACCTGTTGTTACTACAGCTACATCTGCTTCTTGATAATCAACACCATTTATGACTACTTTCATTGCAGGTTCACCAGTCGCGTTAAAATCAATTACTGCTGTTGACATGGTTCCAGGAAAATTAATCAAAGAATTAATTTGTGTAGCATTAGCAGTTACAGAAGTTCCTGCTCCAGCTCCCAATTTTAAATCTGCAATTGCCAACACATCAACATTTTTATTTGTCCCTGCAACAATTGCTTTTGAAGCTAATACTGTTCCAGCAGTTACGCCATCTATAGTTGCTTCTTCACTTTGAGATATTCTACTAAATTCAGAATCACTATATCCCATTTTTCTTTCCTCCTTTTTGATTATTTTGTTATGATTTTTATCATTATGACTTATATTATTTAATTACATAATTTCCCTTTGTAAGTAGGGTATTCTCTTAATAAAATTGCTTATGTCTAGAATCTCACCTCTAAGTTCAGGATAATCATGCAAAGAAATATCAAATTGTTTCTCAATCATATGCATAAGATTGTTTATTTTTAAATATTCTTTCTTACATAAATCTTCTAAGCTCATTTCGCAATTTGGAGTTTTAATTAATATTTTCTTATTGTTATTATTCATTTTTTACCACCTAATTTAAATAGGAATTAAATTCTTGTCTAAAATCTTTAATCTCTTCCTTTAAATTACTTAACATTAATGAATAAACTTTTAATTCTTCTACTTTACTTTCCAAACGATTAAAATCTTTGGTTCCAATTTGCTTTTTTAATCGAGATAATGGTTTTAATAAATAATCTAAATATGCTTTTTTCATATTTAATGAAATTAATTCAATCTCATCTATATCTAAGTCATTATTCATTATGCCATCATATGTTTTACTAATTATTAGATTTAAATTGGTATTATCTGTATTAGTAAATGTTACCACAATATTATCTGTAAGTGGTTTAGTGATTGTTAACATAGGATTTTCAATATCATCTAATACTACTGTATAATTTACTTCAATAGTAGACTTTATTTTTGTTGCTATTTGAAATTTTGTATCAGTATTTAATAAAGCAATTGTATATGTATCAGAGTTAATTTGAAGAGTTATATCTCCACTATTTTCTATTACATCATAAATTATTAAAACTGCATTATTAGAATACAAAGTATAACTCAAATCATGTGGTGTAGTTTTGTAGCTATACCCCACAGCAGTTTCAAAAAACTCATAAACTAAATCTTGCTTATAAGTGAAATCCACATCAGATACTTTTATGAAAAATTTATCATATATTTTCTGGAGTAAAGTTCCCAAACTATATCACCTCCAATGATTTATTATATTTATTCTTTATCATCATTTTTATCAGTTTTAAATGAAAGACCTGTGAATTCAATTAAATACTGTATCTGATCATAATTATTTATCTTATTTTTCTTAGCATAATTAACTATTTTTGATTTTTCTTGATTTGTAATGATATTTTCAGTTACATGTTTTTTGAAAGTGCTGAAAGTTTTATAATCAAATATTTCTTTGCATTTTTCATCACTTAGAATTAGTTGAGTTCGCTTTTCTTCTTTGTTGTCAAAACCAAGATGTTCTCTCATTTCTGGATTATGAATATAAACCCTACTGTGATCTCCATTCCCTGATCCAACAAAAAATAGATTGTTGTTTTGCACCTGTGTTTCAATCTCCATATTTGGAATATACACTGTCTGATTTGCTTTTATGAATTCATCTCCGTCCATGGAAAACCTCTCCCATGAGACATTCCAATCACATAAGTTTTGTACCTTTGACCTACTATTCATATCAATTGCCATAATTATTTATTCCCTCCATTTTACCCTCTATTATTTTGTTTTGTTTTTATTTGTATTTATATTGCTACTTGAATTTCTATAATATCAGTTGATTTGATTCTTCTTAGTTCGCCAAAATCATAATCAAATTCACCTTGAGAATTAATTATTTTTGAATTGTCAATGTCGAATTTAATATAATGATGATTTTGATTGAGGTATGTACGTGCGTATAATAGAATTTCTAGAAGTTTTTGGTCTGATGGGATTAGGTCATCTTTTTCACTAATGATTCTAATTTCTTTCCAACCAGAACGTAGTAACCCATAGGTTCTATTTCTTTCTCTTTTTATGAATTCTTTTTCTGTAAATGTTCCAAGTGTTACACTCATTCTATGCCCAGAACCATCATATTCTAGATAAATCATTTCATCTGGAAATGCTACATCAAGAGAAGATCCTTTAAATGGGTAATTGAGTTTTCCTCCTATAAGATTGTGTATGTATTTTTGTTGCCTACTACATCTTGCAGTTCCATTTTTATATAAAGATTGCCTATTTCTTTCTTTTATTTCTGGATTTTGCATAGGATACTCTACTCCATTATTTTTGAGATTGGTATCTTTAACTCTCTGTCTTAAGCAACTTCTACACCTCTCACCACCTTTAAAGTGAGCTAAAGAAATAAAAGATGGTTTATTATTTCCGCAAGAACATTTATAACTTAATTTATTGTCATCATCTGGAGTAGTATAATATTCTTGCTCGGAAGTTAATAATATACAATTCTCAATTTTAAATAAATCATATACTTCGTTATAAGGTATTTTATTTAATTTTTTAAAATTAATTAATGCACAATCATCACATTTGTCTTTTGCACCAATTTTCCTTGAAAACATCTTGTATGTTGTTTCAAATGGTTTACCACAATTACATTTGATTTCCAAAAGAGAATTAGAATTTTCATAATTTTCAATAGTAGTTAATAATTCGCAACCATTGATTGCTATAGTATTTTTAACTTCTATATATGGTTTACTCAGTTTTTCTCCTCTTGCTTTATTGCCACAATCATCACAATGTTGCTTTTTAGATTGTTCTCCTTTAAATTGCTTAAAAGATGTAGTAAAAGGGTTTTCACATTTGCATTTAATATCAATATCTAGATGTGTGTTTACATATTCATCTTCAGTTGTTATTAACTCACAACCACTATTACTTTCAATCTCTATATAATGCTTTATATCTTTATAAGGTATTTTATGTTTTTCTCCTGATAATTTATTGCTACACTCATTACATGTTCTTTGATTACAACTATAAAACTTATTCCAACTTTTCTTAAATGGCCTTCCACAACCACATTCTAAATCTAATAAATCAGTTGCAATAGTATATTCTGATAATAACTTGCAATTTGATTGAGATTCTATTTCTATGAAATATTTAACTTCTTCATTAGTCCTTCTTTCTAATCCAGAGCATTTATTACATTGCTTCTTAGAGTATTTAAAATTATCATAAGATTTCTCAATATTATTTCCACATTTACATTTCATAAATATTACTACATGTGAACTATTTTTGTTTTGATCTATCTTCGCTTGATTAAATTCTTCTTCTGTAGTTTTTAGACTACAACCATTTCCTGTTTCTTCGCTATTTATATAGTTTTTAATGATTTGATATGTAAGTTTTGTTGCCAATTTTAATTCCTCCTTAGAATCACTCCCTAATTTTTTATAAAATAAAAGAAGAGTGGTCTAGGAAAACCACTCTTATCAGTAATTAATTAGGCTTGCAATCTTAATTAATACCTACCTTTTATAAAATTTGTTTAATATTACTCAGCTAAAGCAGAGTCATAAATATATCCAACCATTGGAATATATTCAGGAACCAAATAATTCAATTTTGTTACCCTACAAGCTTTTTATCCTGTAGTTCTTATACTTTTTCTTCGTATAAGTTCAGCATATCTTTTCACCTTCAAGAAAAACTTGATAAGGTGTCGCGGACTCGTGGGAAGATTATATTTATTCACTTCCTATGCGTTGCCCCTGACTAATCTTAGATTAGCCTTCGGTTCTGATTCCCATTTCAGGGTTCCAGCTTAATACCGCGATTTTTACATTAAACATTTCTGTCTAAGTCGGCAATTATTCACCGAATTCCCAATCATAACGAATGGCACGACTCCTAGAATTTAGGTCTGTGCCTTCCATGGAAGTTAAATTACCTTTAAGACCTATTTGTAAAGGACTCATAATACCTTGTGGCAAAAACCATAAATCAGTTGTAGGTAATTGAGGAGCATAAAAATCTCCAGCAGTATTAAGATCGATCATATTGTAAGAATTTGGCAATTCAACTACTATACTTCCTTTATACACTTTAATAAGACCAGTTTTCATTACTTCTTCCATTACGGATTCAGGGAATCTAAATTCTGTGCCAGCAGCCACAACACTAAAATTAGCAAGATCCCCAAGTTTATTTACTGCACTGTAATCTCCCATAATTGTTACAGAAGTACCAAAACGTTTTGCTAATTTTCTTGTATTTTCAACATTAGTCTTAGTAATCCCCTCGCTGTAGTTCTTTAAAGTGGTAGCAGCAGTAATTCCTGCTCTCAGAGCATTGATGTGAGAGAGAACCATTTGATTTGTTAAATCTGTAACGACTTGTTCATTTGCCATTGCAAATCCATCTGTAGCTCCAGATTGTAACTCTCTATAATCAACTAGCACTCCACCAGTAGAAGTTTGAGTGGTCATAATACCAGTTCTTTTCTTAACAGTTGGGAATACAAAAGAACCAGAAGATGCTTGGATTCTTGATTTTTGACCTTGCATCTCATATACTTCATAATGCATTTCTTCATTAAATCCAACTTTTGTAACTGTCCCCATTGCACTATTGATTGCCAGTCTTTTTTCAAGAGGTTGTTGAATAGTAATAGTCCGAATTGCGTTCAATTCTGTTGTAGCTTGAGAATTACCATCATTAGCAGCAGTTGCTAACATCTTAATCTTATCCATTACCGTATCAACTTTTTTACCATACTTAGATACATCTTTACCATATAAAATATTGGTGAAAATCTCCACATTCTCGTTTTTAACAATATTCGGTAACATATTCTTAACGTTTTTATTAATTTCCACTTGTTCTGCATTTGCTTGAAAATTTGTAAAATCTATTCCAAAACTCATTGTTAATACCTCTTTTCTTTCTTATTAATTATTTATTACAATTAAATTATTTGACATTAATCAAAAAATATTATATATTCATTACAAATAGCACATACAATAATCTATAATCTCATAACTTACAGATTATCGTTTGCCATTACTTCTACAACATAACCACCAGCAACAGTTCCACCACCTGCATCAATAGTAAACGCACCAAAAGTAGTTTTCTTAATTACTTTAAGATAAACCTCATACGCAGAAGGATCTGCTGTTTTTGTCCATTTCATTACATTTGTAGTATCTGCTACAGAACGTCCAATGACAAAAGCACCAACTGCAACATCTGCAAAAGCATCAGTAACTAAATCAGCACTCATATCAAGTTGAAGTCCTACCATGTCTTTAAGTCTAAATGCACGAATATACTCATTTGCAACAACTTTATAGGAATCTGTATTGATGATTTCAGGCTTATCAATGATATTGCACATAACATAAATATCACCTAATTTTGCTGTAGCTAAATCTGGAACTAATACCTGAACATCAGATGTAACATTGAACTGATAACCATTATATGTATCTGCAATTGCCTTTACATTAGGTTTGTTGGATACATTAAGAAAATTTGAATCATGGAATTTAAATAAACTCATTATTAATTACCTCATTTCTTTTTATTTTTGTTATTAATTTTACCACTAACTTACAATTAATTAACCATTATTACATATTGTTGACATTAACTGTATATTTATCTTTACTTTCTAAAACTTAGTTAAAGAAAGATGGGATACTACCAGGAACTTTTTTCATTTCTTTCTCTTTAATTGAAATGAACATATCATTCTTAGTGTTAGTTTCAACATCAGTGTTATCTTGAGATGCAATCATTTCTTTAAATTTCTTTGCACAAAGTTCTGCTTCTGCTTTCTTTAATCCTTCTAAATCAATTGCTTCTACAAAAGTTTTCAAAGAATTAACTTCGCTTTCTTCAAAACCATTCTTAGTAATTTCTGTTTCAAAATAAGCATTGACTTCTGCAATTTTTGCTTCTGAATCTGCTTTAATTTTTTCTTCTCTAAAAGAATTTACTTCGACAGTAAGAGATTCTTTTTCTGCTTTTTCAGATTCAAGTAATTTATTAACCTCTACAATACTGGTGTTTAGTTCAACTACTTTATTATCTAGTTCTTGTGTTTTTTCAACTAGAGCATTAATTTCTGTTGCTTTTTCCTCCAAAGATTTAGTTAATGAATTAATTTCTACTCCTTTTTGTTCTAGGGAATTCGTAAGAGTATTAATTTCATTAATTTTATCTTCGATTTTTTGATTAAGTTCTAATACAATTTTTTCATCCATTTTTTTATTTTCCTCCTTCGTTTGATTATTTAATATATTAATCAGCGTATTATTAACTTCGACAAACTGTTCACCATCAACTGGTTTCCACCCTTCTTCGACTTTAATAATGTTGCCAATAATAACCTTAGAATTTTCCACTGTATAAGAGCTTCCATAATATTCCCCTGTACAACTATAACTTTTCATTACAAAAGTTGAATTAGTTGGATAAAACTTATGAATATAATAATAATGGTAATCATTTTCTGAATCTGAATTTTCAATAGTGAATTTTCTATTAAATGCATTTTGAATTAAGGTTGCAAGATCATTGATATCTAATTCGTTTATTTCGATTGATGCGTTATTTGGAATATTGTTATCATCTGGCAATATATTGTCCTCCTTTCCTGTTTCTGATGTTGGATTATTATTTATATCAAGATCATCCTGTTTAGAATTAACCTCAAAAACAATTGAGTCATCATCAGCCTGATTTTCTAAACTTGACAATATTGCCAGTCCAGAAAAATCAAAAACTGTGGGACAACGGCCCATTTTTAAAGTTCCATCGATATTCTTGTTTCCATCAAGATATACAATATTTTTAGATTTTCCTTTTCCATTTATCTCAATAGAACCATAAACTTTGCCATTTTTAATTTCTTCTTTTAACCATTTTACAAAAAGACTGTATCTTTGTGAATTAATATATCCTTCTGTCATCATTACCTTTTTTATTTGTCCATCAATTTCTACATCACAAACATAAGCATCTAATACACTTCCGACAACAACGCCTTCAAATTTAACATTGCCATCTTCATCAAAACTCATTTCTCCGTGTCCTGAAGGAATTTGATTTTCCTCATCTGCCCAAGACACCACATAATTCATTCCTATAGCAGATTTTATATTATCTTGAGTATATTGTTCAAGCCATGTGATTCCATTCTTATTCCACTTACCTGCTTCTGGGTGGATAAAATGACTAGACATACGAATTTTTGCTCTTCCTGCAACATCTTCTTCGGACATTTCACAAATTTCTATATATGTATTATCAGAGTTTATGATTGAATTATTCACAAAACATATCACCTCCTTTCAACTTTTTATTATTTAAATTATTTTTTGTTCTCAACTCTTTGTTCGTTACTTTTTAAGTTTTTTGTTATTAAACCTGATTCTTTTAATTCTGAATTATCCTTTGTAGGTCTTCCTCCTAAATTGCCATCTTCATTTGCTGTATCAGCACTATCAGTGGCTGTATAACTAGTAATATGAGGAGGATATCGCTCATCAAAACCAGCTTCAATTTCTTCGTCACAAATACTAAGGTAGTCCTCTGGATCAAATCCACTAGCAGCAATATAGAATTTTCTACTTCCTCCTGCTGTTAAATACAAATCTTTTGCCTTATCATAAACATCTTTCTTGTTTAACCATGTAATTGGAAGAAATTTTATATCTATGTAACTGTTTGGCAAAATATTTAAATGTTCATTAATAACTCTAGTTTCTTCTCTTGCTATTTCATTAATATATTGAAATACTTGAGCAGATAGTAAATCTAAATTAATTTGTAAACTTCCCAGATTAGCACTATTGCTTTCGGCATTTAAAGCAGAACTAGCAATACCTAATCCGGTTGCTATTTTCTTCATATTCTCGTCGCTTAAAGTATCTTTTATTAAAGAAGAATCTTTACTAAGTCTACTTATTTCTGTTCCAGGAGCGAGGCTGAGAGTTGAGATTTTTGCAACATTTCCACTTGTATTTACTTTAACTGCACCCTTGAATGCTTCAATAACTTCTTTTTGTTGGGTTGAATTTAGACTAGAAGATCCTTTTTTTTCGCCCTCTGGGAGAATGATGTAATAAATACTACTAGCTAATTCACTAATTAATTGATATTGACTATCATCATAATCTTGACTTGATTTCATATCCGTAAACGCTGAGATGCCAAATGGAATCCCCCATGTATCGATTTCATTAGCTTTTGCTTTTAAAGCAATAGTTTTTCTATAATCTAAAATAAACCATCTTTTACTAGCATCCTTCTTATAGTCCATATAAGCTTTTACAAAATTACGTGGATAATTCTTAATCTCATTTAATAATCCACCATATTTAAATTGATCAAAATAAATCATATCAAATGCAGCAATACTAACATTATTTTGAAACCCAATTATCTTACAATAATCTAAATCAAGTGGTTGAATCATAAAATTATCATCCAATGACAAACCTTCTAATCTATCAAGAGATTCTACTGTCATTGAACCTGTATCTAAATTTTTATTACTCGAAGTTGTGTCTCTCAAAACTCCAACATATGAACCGTCAATAAACAAATGTCTTAAAATATCCCTTGTTGTACGATCTATATTTAATATTTTAAGTAAAGTGTTAAACTTTGTTTTATTATCTTTCATTTGTGGAGTTTTATTTCTTAATGTAGTAATATAAGATAATGTAGGAAGTGCTATCATCCGATCTATACTTTGCCCATATAATCCATTTAAACTATAGGATTGTCTTGATATAGTTCTCAATATTTCATTATATATCATTGGATATTTGACATATTGTTTTAAATCACTCATGGGGATATTATCTGTATCTAGTCTTCCTGTTGAAAATGAATATGAATTATAAGATAATGAGTTTAATTCTATTTCATTTGAGAATTGAGTTGAAGATGGAGAATCGGATTGGGAGGAGATGTTTGATTCTGTTGGGGTTATTTTTTTTGTCAAATTGGAGATACCTCCTTTCTTTAGGGATTTGTTTGATATTATGAATACGAGAATACGAAATCAAAATCTGAGTCTGTATTATCTTTTCTGTTTGCTTCTTCCATTTCGTTAACTATTAATAATCCGTAAGCTAAACTCGTTGCCCTATCCCTTTTATGTGTTTTAATAATCTTATCATATGTAATATTGTTATTATCATTTGTATCCTGTTTAATATTGCTTAATTCTTGAATAAGTAAATCTGTTTGTATAAAACTTAAATATTGTTCTTCTGTAATGTCATTATTTTTATATAGAATGTCTACTTCTTCAGATGGCAACAATAATCTTATAGACTTGTTTTCAAAACATGCTTTCATATAAGTATACATTGTATTATTTAAAGTATTTGTTGCTGCTATCCCTCTAATTAATGGGATAGCTCCCTTAATGCTTCTCCCTTTTTCATCATCTTCTAATACTAAAGGAGGATATTCAATAATTTGTTTCGTTTTTTCATCTACATGTTCCCATGTTTCATAAAATAAAGATGGTAATGGTTCTCCGTTTCCTCTAACATCTACAACTAATTTAATAGTATTGGGAAATTTTATATGAACCAATTCTCTTAAAGATTGCATTTGTTCAGGAAGAGTTGCCCCATTATAAGTTTTTGTATAAACAATCTCTTTTATATATGTGCCATTTATACGTGGTTTTAATTTGATTACATGAGTACAAGCATTGTCGGAATTATTTCTTGAACTAATAGCTACGTCATGTACTATAATATATTCAGAATTAGATTTTTTTGGTTGTTCGATTTCACATTTTTCCAATACTCTACAAAGGTCTGATAATTCATAAGGATAATAACTTTCACCACTTGATCCAACAAATACTGCGTTATATTCATAATCAAATTTATCCTTTGACATTGTTGGTTTATCTAATTCTTTTAATATATCATCTTCTTCAAATATTCCTGCCTGAACACCTACCTGATAAGGTAAAGTACAAACATAATAATCTTTTGAACCTTCTATCATTTTATTGTAATGATATCTAAATCTTTTATATAGATCCGTTATTTTTAAATGAGCAGATGATATAAAAATAACCTTTCCTTTTTCTGGCATATTATGATGGATGGCTGCTTGTCTTTTAGTTTTTGTCATCGGAATTAGGATTTCTTCTGTGATTTTATCTTGAACTAATTTTGCCTCATCGATTAAAATGTATGAAAATCTCCACGAGCGAGCTGAATCTCCCCCTTGATTTTGTGCTAAAACTATTGCTCTAATTTCTGATCCATTCTTAAAATTGACAACGCAATCGTCCGACCCCGTTTTAATTGGAAAGTTTATTTCTCTTGCAATATTTTCATTCTTTATTAATTCACCTTTTATTTTTTGGATAATTACGTTACGGGCTTGCTGTCCATTTCCACTCGCAATTCCCAGCTTAATATTCGGGTAGAGTATTGAAATACAGATAAAAAATACGGCTGTAAGGTAGCTTTTGCCCAAACCTCTACAAGCAATAAACATTGAGTTTTGATACCTAGACATAGCTCTTAATATAAGACGTTGGAATGGATACAACTTCAATTGCAAAATCTCAGTAGCAAACTCATCTACATGATATCTGTAATAGGAAATGAATTCACACCACGCATCAATATTTATATTTTCTTCATTAATTGGATCATGACTATAAGAACTGTCAAAATTATCAAATGAACCTTCTTTTTCTTTTCTACTTTTCTTGCTAAAATTAGTGTGTATTGCCATAATATTTCTCCTTAAATGGACTTATTAATGGTTGAGAAATATTCAATCATTTTATCATAATCATCTTTTTCTAAAGGAACATGTAGAGGTATCCATTTTTTTTGTTCTACTCTTTCAAATAAAACTCCAAAACAACCTAAACTTACATCATTTTGCCCCCTAGTTTGTTCAGAAAATTGTGCAGACTTTGATAATGTATCGAACGTTTCTCTTGCATCTTTATATCTTTTATCAGATTGAGGTATATTTAATAACATATCTTGGAAACATCTGTCCATATGTAAACTTGCTTTTGCTATTTTTTTTGCATAATCTTTATGGTTTTCTGTTACTATTTTAAAATCTGTATGCAATCCCCTTAAATAATTATCCAAATACTCAATATCTGATTGTGTATAGTCCCCAACCCATTGTTTACTATATTTTTTATCTTCTTTATTATTATATAAATCTAATAATTCTTCTGAATTGCTATTTACATTTGATGTTATTGTTTCAAATATACTGTCTTTATATCTTAAAAGACCTTGTTTTCTCCATTGTTGCATAGATGAATTTTTTAGGAATAAACCAAGAAATTTCTTGCTGTCTTTTTGATTATCATATGTTGAGAAAAATACGTCATTGATAAATGGACGATCCAACATTTCACATATTTTAATTGTTGCTTCTCGCATATTCGATCCTTTTGTGAGCATTAAATTGTATTCTTCATAAATGCAATCTTTACACGTTGGAAAAAATTCATTGTATAAAGGATTTTCGGTTTTGAAATAATTACTTATATTTGAAGTTTTAATCAATCCGCATTTTGTGCAAGTTATTTCATTACGCTTAATTTTTACTTTTGTTTTTGGTTTTTGTGTTGCCATAATTTAATCTCCTAACTTAATTGGGAAAGAAGTTAGTTAATAACTAACTTCTTCTAAGTCTTTATATTTTCCATCATAATAATTTTCAATGAATTGATAAAATTGTTCAGGTGTATTGTTTCCATATCCAAATTCGACATGGAATTGTATGTGGTATTTCTTTTGCATACATATCCCCAGAGGGTAACGATAATGTATTTCCAAACATTTATCAATTAATTTTTGCAATTCTTCTTGTGTATAAGAAGAAATATTCTCATACAATTGTATCCCAGTTTCATTTAAGGTATCCTGAACTATACTGCCAAAACTATATAAGTGATGAATATCATCAAATCTATCTCCTGACAGAAAGCATTTATAATTAGCATTTTCCATACTATCTAACTTCCACTGTTTAATATTCCTTCTCAATTCTTGCGATAAAGCACTAATTCCATCTTTGTAATTAGGATTTAGATTGCCGAATCTTTGACTATCGTATTGAGGATTATCTTCACCTTTCCATTTTTCAAGTAATAATAATCTATTTGATGTCATTTTACCAAGTTCTATAAACATTCTATCTAATGTTTCTTGTGATTTATAAAGATTTAAACTATTACCTTTGCTCATTATCTTTCCATTTGTCAAACTTGGAAAATGAATATCTTTTATTTCTGTATTTGTCATATTGGCATAATTATTAAGTATTATATTTATCTCATCTTGAGTCCATATATGGACATTTGAATCAAATAAATATTTATTTCCTATACACATTCTACATACGTTTCTTAAATTATCAGTACATGTTTTGTCGTCAGGAAAATATACTCTGTCTACTGGTAAGTATTCCTCACAGCATTTACACAATTTATATAGTTTATTATCTATTATTTTATATTTTATTTTTTTATAATCTCTTATATAGTTATCATTTTTCCTCAAATCCAACTTAGATGCCATATGTAGTATTGCTTTTTCAGTTCTAGTAGTAGTTAACATATATTGAATATCTTTAGTAAATTTTTCTTCGTAATATTCAATTATGATATCAATATCTTGCTGACTCCAAGGTTCTGCTTTTATTTCTGGATAAAAATCTTCTCCATTGCACTCACGGCAAATTCCCCTATATCCATCTAAACATCTATCATCTATATCATAAAAATCTCTATTAATAGGTAACTCCCTATCACAAATATGGCAATCATGACGAAAATATTCAGTAGTTTTAGGAAACTCTCTTTTACACTTACTACATATTTTAACTTCTAATTGTAATTTTTCTTTCCACAATTCTTTAGAAATCTCCGATTTATATTTCCCTAAACAATCTATACAGCAATCTTTATCATTTTTTGTATTTTTTCTAGTATAATCACAATACGCTATTTGTTTTGGCCTTTCGCAATAATCGCATTCATACTCCACTATTACATTAGATAAAGGCAATAGATCTTCAACTTTAATTATTATTGTAGTACCTTTTTTAACAACGTATTTGTTTTTAACCTTTACTCTTGGAATTTTATAGCCTGATAATTCATAATGTTTAGTGGTGCTTGCATGGAGGATTACCTCTACCTCTTTTGTTAACAACATAATCTAATTCCTTCTTTCTGTGCAATATTATTTCTGTGCTTATTTACTAAAAGATATAAAAGGGTAGACGCACAGAAACTCAGTCATGACTCTGAATTATTATCTACCCCAATCCACATGTTTCAGTGAATAACAAATATCTCAAACATTCCTGCTTGAGATATCGACTTACCCACAAAACATTATAATAATTTGTATTATTATTATTTCCATCCACACAGAAAACGCCTGATTGCTCAAGCGTCTTATAACTTAGGAAACTTTATTTATTATTTTAATCTAATCCTCATCACCATTAACCAAAACATCATCAATCATTATATATCCCTTTTTAATAAGAAAATTCCATAACCAATTTATCCCTTTTGGAGTAACTTTAGTTGTAGATGATAATTTTGTTTTACCATGTCCATTATCAAATGTGCTAGTTTTTAAAACCATACATCCATTGTCAATATACTTTTGTTGAGGATTATTCTTTTCTGCTCCATATGTCATAAGAACATGCTCCTCACGAAGAATCTCAAATAATCTATCCCGCCCAATTGATTTACCTTTTCTTATTTTTTCATTAAATAATTTTGCTACTTCTCCAATATTAACTTCAGCATCACAAATAAATAATCTATCTGCTAATTCTACTTTAGGAGCTTGTTCTTCTATTTTTGCTTCCAATAAGGAAGTATGTAATTTCAAATTATCTATTGTCTTATTTGCCATAGTTAAAGCCCTAGCCATAATTGCTTCAGGAGAATTCCATTTCTTTTCTAACTCTATGAAATATTGCCTAGCTAATTTGCCTTTATCACTTCTTTGAATCATAGAAATTTCTTTTGCCATTTCAACTGTCATTTGATGATCTGTTATTACCCTTGAAACGCTTCTATTGCCTTCTATTTGAACTTGCTCATTTTTGAGCAAGTTGAAATCTTCATTTTCGACAAATCCATACTCACACATTCTTGGGAACCAGTCTTTATATTGAGTTTTTACCTCTAAAAAATCATGTAATTCTCTTCCTAATACTGTTTGATTTTCTCCATTGTAATTTATTGTTATTAATTGATTATTATTTTCCACTCTAAATTCCCACTTTCATTTTTATTTTGTCAATCATAAATAATCATCTATTTCTAACACACCACTGCCCATACACATCTGAACTATCATCAAACCCAAATTTAAACCAAACTCTTTTTGTTTTAGGATGAATTCCTGTTGATTTTGCCATAACTCCATTTTCCATATAGAATGAAGCTTGTTCTGGATTATATATAAATACATATCTTTCTTCATCCTTATTTTCTTTTTTATTCTGTTCTGTCATTTTTACTTCACCTCATTTCAATCATAAATTTGCATTGTATCTTTACAACACAAAGAGAAGCACCAAATAAATGATGCTCCTTATCTACTGTAAAAATATTATTTAATTATATAAATTATATCACTCCAAATAACTCCCACATCTATCACAAAATTTACCACTAGATCCACTAACTTTCCCACAAATCCTACATTGCAACTTATCTCTTACAGTAACAACTTTCTCAACTTTATCTCCAATATCATTGAATCCAACTAATCTTAAAATAATCACATGGGAGTTTTCTTCCAATACACCAATATTACCATACTTAAATTGTTGTGAAATTTCTTCGCCTTTTACAGTAATTCCATCATCAAAACTTTTAATACTATTCAATGAAGAACAATTTTGAGCAGTAATATCTGAAGTAGAACAGTTTGATGTAAGACTTGTTTGACAAACATTATTATCAAATGATCTTAAACAATCCATTTGCATTGATTTATTAACTATATTAGTGCTATTACTGCAATTTAAATTTGTATTAGTTGTCCAAGTAGGACTAATATCATAAGTTGGCTGCTTATATGTAACCCACCAAGGATTAGGATTAGGATTAAACACTTGATTAATATGTTGAGTTATTGGTTTTAATTTTTCATACCAAAATTCCACTCTAATCAATCCATCTTCAATTTTATCTCCACGATATTCAGAAATTTCTTTTGTCTTAGGAATAAATTTAAATTTATTCTTTGCGATACAATCATTCAAAAATCCTTCTAATTCAGTTGTCTCATTTGGATTAATTAATAATGACTGACCATTAAGTACATCTACTCCATCTATAGATATCTTAACTTTTGCTTTTCTTGATTCAAGATTCTTGATGTAAATAGAATACTCTGAACCAAATGGAATTTGAATTATTCCCTCTTTTTCTCTAAGGATTTTACCATTGTTTTTGAGACAGACCACCATTTTCTCTTGATACATTTTTTATCATCCTTTCTAGAGCACTGACTAAACTCTAAATATTAAAGTCAGTAATTTTTATTTGTATTGTACCTTTACAATACAAGTAAGAGCATCAACTCACTGATGCCCTCTATCTACTGTAAAAATATTAAATTATCAAAGTTAAATTATTTTCTAATAAATAATCATTAAATTCTCCTGATTTTAATCTTACTTTAAATTCTTCAAACTCTTCTGGCGTATTATCTCCTATTCCATATAAATCTCTGGAATGAAATAATTTATGCATTGGCAAAACTAGACAAACCCCTAAACCATGCTTATAATGTAATTCAAAACATATATTTTCAATATTAATTAATTCTTCTTTTGTGTATTTATTTATTTCATCATAATATTTTAAATTTAATATATTCATTGTCTCTTTTAATATTATATTAAATCCATATAAATGATGAACTACATCAAAACTTTTCCCAGTGATTATACATTTGTAATTTGATAATTTCATAGATTCCCTTTTCCATTGTCCTATTCTATCTCGCAAATGTATAACAAGAGGAGTTTGTCCTTCGTCATACATATGACAATTTTCACCGCTTCTTCTACTGATAGCACACTTTTCACATCTACTACCCATAGTTATTCTTGCGAAATTAGTATGCGCCACGTTTCCACAAGTGCAAACATATTTTAACTCAGTTTGAGCATTATCATATATATTTGATAAAAGCTTCATATCTAAATATGTAAAGTAATAATCAATAAATTCAATGGTATATGATAAATTTTTACTACTTTTATTATTTGAACAAACTTTGCACCTCAAACCTCTTTTAAACGCTCCAAAGGTAATCGTATCTTCTTTACCACAAGAACAAATAAATTTTAACTTATCTTTATCATTATTAAATGTGGTAGATAATAATTTACAATGCATTTTATTAAAAAATCCTTCAACAAATTCCATTGTTTTCATAAAAGCATTCCAATTCTTTCTTGTGGGATTATTTTTTATACATTTTTTACATCTATTTCCACCTTTAAAATTTTTAAAAGAAACTTTACTTGGATTTCCACACAAACAAATATAATCTAGTGGTGTTCTATTATTTATATATTCTTTACTTAGAAGTTTGCATCCTCTTTCTTTGAAATAATTATATACATATTCATATGTATGAGACATTAATTTTTTCATTTCTTCACTCCTTATTAGTGTATTTCCCCTTATTTTTATAAAACAAAGAAGAATGGGCATAAGGAACCCACTCTTTCAATTGGGGTAATTAATCCCAATCTATCTTTGTTTGTGTTTTAACGCACAAAAATAGACATCAAATTATTGATGTCTACTATCTGAGTTATAAACCAACAATATAACCTATAGAGTTATATTTACTAATCCTAATCTAATCCTCCAAAAACTCTCTCATATCTAATTTCGCATCCTCATATCCCTCTTCATATCCTTCATAATTTGCTTTATCATAAATATCTCCAAGCAATTCAAAAACATGTTTAGGGCATAATTTATTCTCAAACAAGAATTTTACAGCTTCAGCAAGATAAATATTTTTCCTATCTTCTAAACAATCTTCACACATACAGTCTTCATCGTGTTCATCATTGTCTTCCTCTTCATTATCATCTTGATAATCATCACAAGAATAAGCAATTACGCCTTCTTCATTATCATTAGATTCTTTATCTAATTCCATAGCATAAGTTTCCAAGTCAACTTCCTGTCCATCAATCGTCAAAATTTGAATCCATTTCTGTTCAGCTTTATCCCATCCTGATTCTGCATTAAATACTCTCATTGTTTTATTCCTGCCTTTATATTTTATTTTTAATATTGTTTAATCCTTAATCTAATAAACCATAAACTTCTATTCTTCTTCAATTACGTCAAATTGACTCATAAAATTATCCAATTGTACATCCAACTGAGCAGAAACCTTAATCATTCCATTTCCAAGTTGACTATATATTTCAGTAGATGTTTCTAAACCAGTTTTTGTTTTTATCGCGTCTATGTAATTAGTTAATAATTCCTTTGCTTCATAATCATCCATTTCTCTAATTGTATAGATTATATCTAACAATTCTTGACATTGAGGGCAATCACATTCTTCATTATCAGAATTATATTCAGAATCATTCGAACTATATTTATTAATATTAGTGACATTACTAGGTTTGGAAATATTGCTATTTTCAGGAGAACCATTCATTTTAGGGAGTGGGGGTAAAATATATAGATATTCATCTTGTTCCATTGAATCATATACTTCTTTTGTGACAAATTTGTCGTTGATTTGGTATGAAGTTTCATTTGTTGTTTCATTAATAATTTCTTTGAACTTGATTTTGCTAAATTCCATAAGAATGTACCTTTTAACCTTTCAATTATTATTTATTAATTTAATTTGCAATCATAAACACACTTCAAACCACTATCATCAATAATACTTACTGTTTGACTAGGCTCTCCTATTACTCTAATTCCCGTACAATACGAATCGTTGACACAAAAACTTCCAGACATGATTGTTTTTACTTTTTGAATTGTATCAATACTAAAATGATGGGAATGACCAAAATACACTAACTTTGGTATTTCTCCAATCATTAATGTTAATTTTTCAACTATTCTAGAAGGTGTATCTTTATCTCCATGCGTAAAGAAACAACTATGGCCTTTAATCTTACCAGTAGCAATTGTATTGTCAAGAATAGAATCATGAAAAACAATATTTTTATGATTAGACATTCTTGCTTTTAAATACCAAATAATAAAATTCTCATATCTTTCACTATCAATAGATTCTTTCTTATCTTGAAAGTTTCTAGCATGATTTCCCGTCACAAAGTAAATATTCATATTCTCAAAGTGTTGACTTAATTTATCTAAAAATTTAACCATATATTCTGAGAAATTTTGTACTTGACTAACAACATTTTCTTGATTAGAATATCTTATAATATTCATGTGGACTCCTGAAATCAAATCTCCTAAAAACGCTATATGACAAGTATTTATTTTGTGTGTCTTTTTAATATCTAATATTTGCATTGTGTAATTTGCTAATCTTTCAAGAAAAACATCTGTATTATATTTTTCAAATTCATTATCAATTGATAGAGCGTAATGACTGTCAGAGATAGGAATTATCATTTCGTTGTCTTCACCATATTGATGTTTAGGAATAGTAAATTCAAAATCATTAAATTTTCCATTCTTAATACTTGATTCTAATAATTCTTTCAATCCATCGCTTCTAGCAGATTGCCTTATTAAAGTATTTAACTTGCTTCTTTGATCTCCGAGTCGTACTCTTTCCTTCTTTAACTCTATTTCTTTTAAATCAAGAGAAGAAAGTTTCTTATCTTTAATAAATGGATCATCTCTATCACCATCACCATTACCAATAATAATACCATTAATAATATCTTTTGCTTTTAATGTTCCATTTGCTTTACGATATTTCTTGAATTTACTTCTTAATCCTTCTCCTGTTCCAGTTTCACCATTACTACCCTTGTAATACAATTTAGCTATCTCAGACCAACTCATTTGTGTTTCTTTATTATATTTTTTATAGCATATTTCTAATAATGTTTTATCCAATAAGAAATGATACCACCTTTTATTTATTTTTATTATTTTCTGTTTATTATTATCATCAAATAGGACTTTATTAAATATATTTTAAACCATTAGTTCCCATTGAATCTCCCCTGTGTAAAACATATCCATAAATAATTTTATTTTCACGCAAAGTTACATTATTAATATCTTTTGCCTTAACTTCAATTAAAGTTATATCATTTTCTTTACAGAATTTTAATTTATTCCATTTAACTGGTGAAGTATTTTCTACTTCTATAGCTATTTTGATCTCACATTTTCTAGCAAAAGCAATATCAAATATTAAAATACAATCAACATTACCTTTGTATTTGCAAAAATTACAAGGGTGAATTTTAAAATATGCATAATCATTATTTAAAACAATTATACTATCTCTCCATGCTTCTCCAAAGATAAGATTATTTATAATTAACTCATCAAATTCTTCTGAAGAAGTAGGTTGAATACAATCCCAACATTGTCCACTGTGATAAGGTTCCAAAGAACCCATATTTTTATAAACATACGATTCCATCGAACCAAACTCTAATCTGTCAACATCTATAATAAATCTATAGCCATTTTGATCTTGAAATGTAACTTCTTTATTTACTATCCAATCCATTACATTAAGTATCCTTTATTATAATAATGTAGACCACCTTCATTGGATTTTAAGTCTGTTATTTTCATAGAGTTTCACCAATTATTTTCTTCTTGCCCATACTTAAATGAACCTCCTTTTATTGTTTATTAACCAATTACATCAAATCAAACATCTTTACCGTATCTATATCTAAATTCTTACCCGTGGCATAATATTCTGGATTCACATAAATTACTTTCTTATGTCCAGATTGTTTTAATTTAAACAATCCTTTTAATTCAAGAGCTTTTACTGCTTTCCTAATTGTTCTTTCTTTTAATCCAAGAATAGGTTCTAATTCTTCAAATGTTGGAACTTTATCATTTATCATAATAGAATTAGAAGGGAATACTGTAAAATCTCTTAATATGTAATATACAAGTTTCTCATTTACTTCTAATTGCATATTTATCAACTCCTCTAATTTAAAACGATAAACAATATTAAAATCTCCACCTTCATAAGTTGTTTTTGTTTCCTTTTTAGGTGGCCTTTTCTTCATTAGAACTTGATCAAGTGGTACTCCACAAGCAACAGATTCTTTAAATCTTTCAATATTAAATGCTTCAACTTTACTTTTTACAAGTTTATCTAATTCCTTTTGTGTAAATATTTCACCAGTTTTTATTGATGCGTAAGACCCACCTACCATATTTACAAATTCGCTATTTATATCGTTAACAAAATCTTTCATTTCTGACATATTTAAATGCCCTCCTTTATGGAATCACTAAAAACACCTACACAGCAAGCTTTTCAGTAAGTCGGTATGTAGATGCCGAATTGATACCTAATAATGCATAAAATTATTTTTAAATTAAGTTATAATAACACTTTCAGACGTTTGCTCTTCTTAGTTATTACTCGTAACCCCGTTCTTCTCAGGTTGGGTTGCCTCATACTTTGCTATTTCTGCTCTAATGATTTTTGAGATTTGTTTTCTGTTTTTCGAGAAAGATAAAACATTTATATTTGCATTATCATTTATAAAATTGTTATAAAGATTAATTAATTCTTCTTTTTCTCCAATAAAGTGAATAAAAACTTTAATTCCATAATCTTTATCTTTTGTAATTTCAATGTTATTATATTTATATCCTAATGTAATAAGATAAGATATAAAATTTGTATCACTATATCTAAAATTAACTTTTTGCATAATTAAATGCCTCCTTTAAATTTAAAATATTAAATTAAATAATCAAATCCTAAATATTGAAGCGATAGCGAAATATTTAGAAAGAGGAACACGCTTGTTCCGATACATTGCTCTCGTTATAGTTATTATTCTTTACAAATCAAATTATAATCCAGTGTCCACAATCAGCACACCATAATATTGTCTTACCACAATAAAATTTTAGCCAGAACCTCCCTTTAAAACATAAAGGACATGTTGTATCTTCATTAATTGAATCATATATATTAGTTTCTTTCATTGTTTTATTAATCATCTCCTTTATAGAGAATAAATAATATAATAATAATTTGGTGGACAACCGATGGATCGAACATCGAACTTAGGTTTTTCAAACCCACGCTTTTCCTGTTAAGCTAATCGTCCATATTTAATACCTAGGAAATGCAGTTTTTAAAGTATTGTAAATGCACAATTTTTATCTAGGTTATATTGTGCAAAACCTATTCAGTAATTTAAAATAATAGATGGATTTAGTCTTTATAACATTATTACCATCTTATCTGATATGAAGGCAACAACTAAATTAATCGCAGTTGTCTTATTTGAATTCTTGCAGGAAAATAACCTTACGTAACTTCTCCTGCTATTTCAACATTGAGTCATAACTTTTCGTAATTCTTCAATGTATCCACATAATTTATTATATCTAACCAAAAAGCATTGCAAAATAAGACTATTTATTAATTAATTTCTTTTGATTCATACTATTATATTATCAATACCTCTAATGAGATATTACCACTTTTATATTTAAATCAGTTTTAGAATTTCTTCTAAATTTTTATTATTTGAGTGTGATTAGCGAAAGCGATTATTGTGCTAATGAATAATGTATTAATGTAATATCGAATTTGTGAATAGTGAATTTATGTTTTGCGAAAATGATTAGCGATTTCTTGTTTTTACTATTAAGTAAAACCTGTTTATTATTCATGTTTCAAATGTATAAGTTATGTAAAGTAAATCTACACAATCTTGCATTATTTGAGCTTTAATTTTGAAATAAGATTTAACATCTAATTTCAGATGTATACGAAATAGTCTATATCTTGCTTTGCTTTTGGTTAGTTGTTTTTAATAAGAGAATTGTGGTTAGGCAATTCTCTTATTAATTGTCATTGTTAAATTGATAAATACTCTTCCACAATTTCAGATGTTGACGACAAAATATCATAAACAGGAACAAACTCCACAATATCTTGCATCATGGCCTTTTCTATCTGAATCGACAATGTGTTAGCAGTATTCATTGTTTGTTTATACAAAGTATTAATCTCATTTCTATCAAAATCTAAAGATACTTTCTTTTCTATTGGGAATTTGTATTGTACCTGATTTAGTTCTGCATTAAAGATGAAGTCCGAACCAGTTGACTTTGCTTCAGATGGTTTTAAATCAAGTAAATATTTAAGACTATTAGACAATTCTCTGCTCTTTTTCGCAAACAATATACCTGTATCTAATGTTAAATGCTCTCCATTTTCCTTCCAATCAAGTAATAAATTTTTCTTCGCATTTTCTATAGCTAGAGATAGGGTTAGTTTTTGACTAATAAGTTGAAAAATTAAATGAGAAATATCAGTTACAGAACAATTATATTGACGCTCTGTAGTTTGATCAATTGTTTCATCTTGATTTTCTGTTACTTTTGACTTTAAGTGTATTTCCTCTACTTTTAATGAATTTGATTTGTTGGAAATATAAGACAGGAGGGAAGATGTGTGTTGGTCTAATACATTTAGAATCCTAAAGGACTCTTTTAGTGAAGTTGTCGAATTAATGTTTTGTGAATTAGACATATTTATTATTTCCTTCTTTCAATTTGTATTTTCTTCTTTGTTATTCCTTTTCATAGGGAGTAAGTTTGTATGTCTTAGAATCGTTACTAGCACTACAGTCATGTGGGGCTAGTAATTCTTTTATTTGTTTGAGTTCATTTAGAATTTCGCTTAGTATTACATCCATTTTTATCTCACCTCTAATATTTTAAATATGAAGGTGAGTCCACCCCTATAAACTCACCTTATTTGTAATTTGGCATACTCATATTTCATCAGTCTCATTGCAGTATGCCATTTGTCTCTATCACTAAAGTTTAAATAAACTGTGATTAACGCATAGAGAACAAACAATGAGTGATGAGGGGGAATCTAATCGGCAATAAAGCCATTTTGGACTTACTCTTCTCAAAATAAAATTAAATTGAGACTGCCAAAGATTACTATTTATTAATCACAATACTATAATCGTTATCAAGATACTTAACTCCAATCCTAAAGTTAATGATGTCACACCATTTCTTCAAGCTACGATATTAAGCAGTAGACACAATGCCATATTATATTATATTATGATTAATATAATTGGAAACTGAATCTCTTATGAGAATATAATAGAGTTGTGAGAGAATGGAGAATAATTATGATGATAACTTTATCCATTCTCTCTAAGGGTTTGTAGGTGTTTTACTTGTTAGACGGTAGACAATAAAGAGATTACTTTATATCTTACTCTGTAATATTTATTCGTTGATAATGAAATAAAACTTTTTTAATTAAAATAGTTATCAATCTTCTTCAGTTTCACCATCTAAAGACAAATACTGATCACAACCATTAATTGTAATATCTAAAATTCCTGGTTTACGTTCCGTCCCCTCTAATTTATATAGTTTTTGGGACCATTCACAGACGCTCGCTTTTACACAGGATTCACAATATTGATTATTTAAATTTGCCATATATTAATAAATTCCACCTTTTAATTTTATTTTACATTATGAATATATCATTTGTATTAAAGAATTTGCCTTACGCTCAATATTGTAATGTATCGCTTTGCCTTATATCTAACGATATCTATTAAATATAAGGACTTACTGTGCGACACAAGATTAAATGTTTAATAATTAATTACGCTTTTACAGCTTCTTTAAACAATTTTCCTGCACTGAAACTAACGCGATAAGAGTCCTCAGAAGTCCATTTTTGTCCTTTACGTTCTCCAAATTGAATAGTACCCTCTTTACCTTTGGTAGCTTGTTTCTCCCAGTTTCCGAAACCTACGAGCTGTACCTTAGAACCTTTTGCAACTTCTGCAATGACAGTGGATGTGAATGCTGTTAGAAATGCCTCTGTGTCCTTCTTGGATTGATTTGTTGCCTCAGAAATTGCGGAAATTAATTCATTTTTATTCATATTTTTTAATATATCCCCTTTTATTTTAAATTTTTATTTTTGTTATAATTTATTATGAGAAATTTATTTTAATTTTTAATATAAAACCTTGTGAGTTTTAGATTATGTCGTTAATATTGGTGCATTGTACTTTTTTATTAAATACAAAGACCTCTCTTCAATGATTTGACTTTTCTACCTAACCAAAATCCATTAATATAATGACTGCCCTCCTTGAATTAATTTAAAAAGGTGATAGAAAAAACACTCTATACCTTATGACTCCGTACAGTAATACAGACTGAGGGAGTTAATCATGCCAATCCATTTCACTAACCATTTTACTAATTTCACTTCTGAAATCTTCTATCATATTTACCTGTGCGGATATTGATTTATCCTTAAAGTTTTCACTAGCAACGGTTAATCCATTTCTGTGTTTGCAATATCTATTATCAATCTGCCTTGTAGACCCATCTAATAAAACAACAGTATCCTCTCCAATCCTAGAAAGTAATCTTTCCATCTCTGAAGGAGTAAAGTCTTGCGCTTCTGTAATAAATAGAATTGAATTACGTAAACTACGAGATTTTGCAAATTGAATTGGTAAAACTTCAATTTTGCTATTTCTATTCATAAATTCACTAATACTATCTTCAGATGTAGTGTCACATAAAACTCCAAGAATTCCTTCACTTTTTTCTAGTATACCTCCTGGGATTGCAGGATATGGTTTTCTATTATCAGGTGGTGAATCACTTTTCACAAAATACATTTTACTATATCTACCATTATTATTGCTTCCTAATTGTTGTAATGCCCAATGTAACATAATGTAAGATTTCCCAGCTCCGTAAATACTGTCAGTAATCATAATTTTTACATTTTCGTTCTGAAGCATATGTATAAAAGCTTTTTGATAAAGATCATAATGAACAACTGCATCCTTTGTGCTAAGATATTTGTTAGTTATTGGTTTTACCTTAACTTCCTCAAGATATTGTTCATTCCACATATACAAATATTGCTCATCTTTTGTTGTATTATTGATAATAATATATTCATTAGGAAAGCAATCTAATTGATTTATTTCACTATCTCTTACTCTTACATAATCTCTTTCAGTTAAAAATACTTCTCTAATTCCATTGTATCTTTCTAAATTATTTTCACTTTTATTACCAAATTTTTCACAAATAATATCAATAGATTCACAAGTAAATTTAAATAGAATATCATTACTTAATGCAATTATTTCATTATCTTTTGCACATAATTCCCTAATATTTGATATAATTCTATTATCGACTATATCTTTATCAAAGCATTCAGGCATGTCATATTCATTTTCACTAACAAAATAAATTACTTTATCCCTATTTGCTTCAATATCTCTACATGCTCTTCTAGAAAGATATTTCTTTTCTTCATTTTGACTATGTTTATTTCTCTCTAATTCCCGAAGCACATATCCCACAATATATATTTTATCAAATTGTTCAAATATTTCTTTTGAATATTGCATCAGGCAATTGGTGTCACTAGAACACTTTTTCTGCAATATTATTTGATACCACCTGTCCTTATTATTTTATAATTAGTGTCATAAGACACATTCACTGTTACTACTATTGTCACTAAACAAATACTTTTGGTTATCTTTAACTTTATCCATATCTACTAATTCTTTAGATTTTAAATTTGCTAGTTTATAAAGCAATGTTGGTGGGGCATATCTTTGTTTTCCTCTGCCACTTCCGAATTTTCCTGTGACAACTAATTTTTTATCACCTGAATATTCTTTATATCCACCATTCTTTATTTGAGTTAAAACTCCCTTTTCTATGAGATAGTACATTTCATCGCGACTTATTCTTTCCAAGTGTTATAAGGACTCCTTTGGAGTTATTTATTTTTATTTCTGCAATAATTTACAAAGTGATCGACCACACCTTATAAATTATAAATATAATAGATAAATTATTGCTCAAACCATTACTGTGTTTGCGTTTCTATTATATTCATATATACGGATTCGCATTGGATACTTAAAACGCTTGCCTCACTTGCATTTGCAGGGTTTTCTCCTTCGTCCACAGAACGTTTTTTTCGCATATGTTCACGATTTCTATCTTTATGATTTTCTTTCTCAATATCTTTTGCACATATTTTACAATATCGCTGAAAATTATTTGTCGGCAAGAAAGGAGTACAACATACTATACAATCTTCAACATTTTCACCTTTATAACTTAAATACTCTAAAACAAAATTCTCATATTTACAAATTCTTAATTCAGGTTCTTCTGATTCATCTACAAAATTAATTTTTAATGTTGCAAATACAGTTAAATCAAATAATTCTGTCTCTGATAATCTTCTTATATAATCTTCTCTCTGCTCTTTATCACTTCTAACCTTTGAGTTTATAAACATCTCTTGTAAGTTATTACAATGATATTCATTCTTCTTATTATTTTTCTTTTTTGGCCTATATTTATCTATCTTGCTTAATACTAAAGCAGTAAAAGCAATAGTTTCTAATTTTATATCATTAAGCGATTCTATCTTATCAAGTTCACTTTTAGTTATAGGGATAGGAGGTATCTTCATCAAAGTATTCTTCTTTTGAACTCCATACTTTGATGCCTTAGTTATCATTTCTAGATGTAATACTTCATTATACTTTGGTAAATATTTTATACAAAAATCTTTCAATTTTGCTTTAATAGCATCTGTTTTTAATCCATCTTTCTTATTATAATATTTTGCCAATATTTTTAACTCCATCGTATATCTATCACCTATAAAACCTTTTACAAGCATTTTTTTAGCATATTCTAACTCATTAAATATCATATACAACCTCCTGTAATTTAAACTTATCTCCTAAATATTCGATTGTACCATTATCGTCTAATACAGGTATAAAAACCTTATCTTGTTTATTCTTTTCTATATTTACTAAAACATCTTTTCCAAATACATCCCACAAGAAATCTTTCTTGTCTTTTGGATATAATTCATAGGTAATTTCTGTAGCATAGTTTATTAATTCTGAGGTATTTGAACATATTTTATACGCTTCTCTATATATTTGTTTGTAAAATGTTTGTAAATCATCATAAGATTCTTCATCATATTTATCTTTTGTATATGATCTTTGTTTAGTTTTCTCATGAATTCTCTTTTTTCCACAAAAATCTTTATACAATTTCAAAACTTTTGAAAATATCACATCATTTTTCTCTATATCTTTATCTTTTAATACTTCTACAATGTCTGCGTTATTACCTACATTAACCTCTGTTTTTATATCTTTACAAGCAGACTCCATGTGCCAACACAATTTATTCATCACACTTGGAGATATACTAAGAGGTAAATTATGATAATGAAACTTCATGTAATCATTTTCTTCCTTAGTTTTTCTTCTCTTTTCTTTTAATTGATCTAATGATAATTTAAAAATTACTTTACAATACAAATTAGCCTTATCTATATATTCTAAATACTTCTTCCTATATTTTGAATATATCCAACCTTGAAAATATGGTTTCTTATGAATTACTAATTTATTTAGGAATTTCTTTTCTTTAATTGATTCTGGTGTATCTTTCTCTTTGCCTTCAATTATATTGCCATCTTCATCTAATTCATCTTTATATCTTATTGTTTGATAAGTAATCCAATCTTTAGGGAAGTCTTGCACTTGCACCCCTTTAGACTTATCTATTGCATTTCCTTGAAGCATACGAGTTATTTTTAATCTTTCTAATATTGTATCATGAGATTTACCTCCTTTGTGAAAGTTCTCTAACATAGTATACATATCTGTAGAATAATTAGTAATAGTACCTATATCATTGCTAAAACTCAATAAATCTGCTTGAAACATTGCATCTTCTGTAAGTTTGTCAATTGGAGCAGTTTTCTTTTCATATGTAATAGGCAAAGTGTCTTTATGAGCGCATCTTAGAAATACTGAACTATTGGAAGTAAATACCAAATCTAGGTCGAAATCTGAATCTGCGTGACGAATTGTGTCTAATCCTAGTGTTGGATAAATAATTCCAGTTGTTTGATATCTATACCAATGATTAACCGCATTATGATTTTGAAGATTTAATATATTATGTTCTGAGTAATGGGTAAGAGGACTTCTACACGCATCAACACTTGTTACATTTTTACTATTCCAATATGCTGAATAATGTTCTCCTTCATTAAGTAATCCAGTACAATCTTCTGGTTTTTCACCAAATATGTTTTGACATAAACTAAATGGATCTGCCAACATAGTTTGGTATCCTCCTTGAACAAGAACTTTTCCAGCATATGAGTGTTGAATCTTTTTTCTTATACTACTCATTATTTTAGTTTGTATATATATGTCTTTAGATAAGGTATTGTTTAATAAAATAGCTTTCACAATGGTATTGTGAATATCATCTATATTTGCTATTTTTTCAACACCTTTACCTAATAAATACAAAGCTGTTTTTATAGAATCTCCACCTAAAATATCATTAAACCAATCTACATTGAATTTACAAAGTTCTGTAATATCATCATCTTTCATATCTAATGTCTGTAAATATTGGTAGTTTGTCAAACAATAATTATTGTTGCGTTGGGGAGCAACATGACATACTCCCCAAGACAAATTATTATCTTCACAGTTTTTAGTAAATTCCTCAAGTGACTTATAATTCTTCCATAATTTTAGTTGACTAGTCGTGAGAAAAATATCATAATCATTAGAATTTCTTTCAGTCCCCCATGCATCTACAAATTTACATGTGCCTGATATTTCATTAGTGTACTCATCCACGGGGTAGGAAATTAACATCCCTTTAATAAACGAATTTCTAATCCCGAAAAATCCTGGAATGTAATCTTTAATTTCTAGATCCTCTGCCCAAATCTTTGCACCTCTAATAGTTAAAATACCTTCTCCGTCATGAGGTTTTAAATCTATAGAATGATTATCTAACTCTTCTACCCATGTTTTTTCTTCATCCTGAAATACAAAATCCACTTTTCTCTTAATATTTACTTCTAAATCTTTTACAACACAGAAATTTAAGTTTCTTACTTTGTATGTGCTACTGCTGTAGAGGGCAAAATAGGCATTAAATTTATTTGCACTGAAGTCTTTTTCATTGTCATACCCATTTTCTAATATAGGTTTAATTCTATTGATAGTTTCTTCTTCTACAAAAATAACCTTGCTATTTCGGGAATGACCACTACCACACATGAATCTCCTAAAAACCTTCCCATTCACAGTTATAGTATCAGCATACATATTCTTATATTGACTATTTGAGTTTATATTTGTTACAATTACTTCTGGAATAAATAATATATCATCAATTTGTTTTTGGATATTCCCCAATGCTTTAATATTTGCATCTGATGATTTTTGAAACTTAATGTTTTTCTTTATTTTGTTTAATTCCTGAAGTTTTTTAGTATCTACCTCCTTGTGGTTCTTGATTTGCCTAATCAGTTCACTGTTACCAAGAGATATTAACTCTTTATTCTTCCTTGCTTGTTCTATGGTTAAATCTACGTTGTATTTGTATTCTTTCAACCTAGAAGATTTAATACGGAATACATAAAACTGCTGTTGCTTAATCAAATTAATACCTCCTCCTTAAATTATGTTAAATGCTTTAACTCCAATTTTACTAAGACTTTCTACAAACCCTTTTATCAACCAAGGTTTTTTGTTGCCATTTTCTATTGTAAAATCTGAATTTAACTGTATTTTTAAAATATCATCATTATTCTTTTCTGATAGACAAACAATAGGATAAAGAACTTTAAATATTTTCTTATTTATTTCTTCGTCTGTAATTTCAGGAATATCATATATTTTATTACAATACAAATCAGAATTATGTATTGGAAAACTATATTTTAATTCAGATACATTTTTTAAAATTTCTTTAATTTGTTTTTCTGCATTCAAAAAATCATATCTAAGTAAACTTTTTGTATTTTTCCCAATATATTTAAATGATAAATTTAATTCCTTATTAAATAATTTTGTAAATTTATATTCTGGTTTTTGTAAATTATTATCTATTTCATAATCATTATTTATTTCAGTTATATAAATTTTATTATCTAAATATCTTTCTATTTTAATAAGTTTACAATTTGATTTTTTTAAGGATAAATCAAAGTCATTATTATAGTAATATTTTTTAATCCCCTCTGGGTCATGTAAATATGAATCACTATATATAATAAATTCCAAATCTCTATAATCTTTAAAATATAGTAAATTATCGTATTTATTATCCAATATATAATCTAAACAATAATTAACTATTTTTTCTTTATGATTTTCAAAAATATTAGAAATATTTAATAGTTGCTTTGAAAAATTTTGTCTATTTTCTTTAATTTCTAATAAAGCCTTTTGTTCATATATTTTATTTTTTATTTCCATTTCTATTTTTTCTTTAAGTTTCTTCTCTTCTTTCTCAATCAAATTTTGATTATATAGGTCTATCCCATCACACATAATATTAGATATAAACTCTACACTTTTGTTATAATTTTTATCATCTATAATGTCTAATTTAATTTCCTTCTTTTTATTATTACACTCACATCTAATATGATCTAAACTAACATATATGGATGAATAAGTTGTATACCAATCTTTTAAAGTTATCTTATATAGAAAATTATCATTAATGTTGTTACTTTGTGTTATAGATAAATAGAGATCATCATATTGTTTATCTATATAATAAATTACATCATTATTTAATTTATCTAAATAATTACTTTTAATTTTCAAATAAATATCCTTAATTTTATTATGATATGGTATTAACTCAATAATATTATCTACATTTTCAACTGAAGATTCATAATATTGCTCTTTTGTATATTTAATTACTTCAAAATCTAGGCATAAATTTTTATAATAATTATTATTCAATTGAATAGTATTGTAAATAATATTTTTATTTTTTCTACCAACTTTAATTTTACTAATTAAAAAATATTCCTTATAAATACCATCTTCCAATCTGCCTATATAATTATTTGCCAACTTCTCAAACAATTCAACCTTATAATTTATATAATCCTCATATATCGACACACATCTTTTCTTAGATAGTATTATAAAAATTAAATCCTTTTCGTCTTGTTCAGAATAATCAATATAATCTACCAACTGCTCAATATTAGTTTCTCCTCTTTTATAATTTATCGTTTCCATCCAAAACCAATCAAGCTTTCTAATTCTTTCTCTTATTTCATTATCAATAATATTGTTTTTACATATTCTTTCTTTTAATTGTCCGATAGTATCATAATACAAATCATTCTTCTTTGTATTAAAACATTTTCCTTCATAAAATAAAGCTCTGAATTCGTATGTACTTTTGTTGAAACTTGCTTCCATAAGCATCTTAATATCAACTTCTACAACTGGATTGCCTAACTCTAACCACTTATCCATATAATCTTCTATTTTCTTTTTGTTAGTATAATTCATCTCAAAATAAATTGTCTTATCACATTCAGTAATGATAGTTATATCTGGTCTATAAATACCAAACTCAGTTCTATAAAATTGTTCAATCAACACTTCTTTGCATTTGTATTCATTTTCAACATCTGTCTTAATAATAAAATTATCTCCGTTGAGCAATATCTTATTTTTAAACCACCAATGTACTGCACTTTCGCTGTTACATTTACTAGCATCAAAATGAGAGAAGTGAGAAGATACTTGTGCTACTTTACCATCTTTTGTTTTACCTTCTAAAGCAACAGGTTTAACATCAGATCCACAAACAGGACAAGTGTATTTCTTATTCCTATCTTCTTCAACCATATCAAATATAATTGCAATATCACCATTCTCATCATTTGCCCAAAATAATTGTACATCGCTGTTAATCAATTACTTATTCCTCCATCTTTCATATTAAACTCTTCTAACCCTTCTGCCCACTCCAACACATTAATAGCATTATTAAAAATATCTTTACTCAATTCATTAAAACTTTTATTTTTGTTACCATAAAAATCACACCGAATAGTATTTCTTTTACTTTTACTCTGCTGTCCATTTGTATTCAAATATGCCCAAGGATTTAAATCTTGATCATACATATAACTTTTTGGTAAACTTGGAAACACATAATCTTCTGCAAAAAATATGTAACTACTTGAATATTCATCTGCGTAATGCCCGCTACAGCAATATCTAGTCCTATATCCCTTCCTATTTAACTCAGCAATTACTGGTACAAATAATTCATCAACTTCTACTACATCTCCATAGCACTCTTTAACTTTGCACATATTATTCTTTATTGTTTTCTGATTATAAACTTTGTAACAATTCAAACATAAAAGCATTTTATTCCTCCTTTTTCTATTTCCAACCAACGCATCAAAACAGTATTTAGTCACGTTGGTTGGTTTTCTAAAACACGTTAAAACTCACCTTTTAAACTATTATATTATTTTTATAGTAAAACTTATCAAAATCTTCATTTGACAATGGGCTGATTTCTTTGAGATAATTATAATATTCTTCTTCAGTTAATGTAGTAGTCCACTCTCTATGCCAACCTTCTTCACAACTTGAATTTTCTTTACAAGAAATTAAATTACCATTAGATATACCATATTCTTTTGGACACGAACCAGAAATAATCATATCAAGATTTCTATTATAATTTTCTATCTCTAATGCTTTTTCTATAAGTTTAATTTATTTCCATCTCCTTACATTTTACAGTGTTTAATTTATGATATTTAGCACAATCTTCGCAACAATAATTGCCTGAATCTAAATCTGTCCATATATCTTCCAATCTAATTAATCCTTCTCCGCAAATTCCACAATTTTCTGAAATATATTGATCTAAATCATTACTATCCTCCTTCTCTTTACATCGCTCTTGCTGTATCATGATAAATATCCTCCGTAGTACCACTATTATTAATAAATTCACCAATAGAATTTGTATAATCCTCTATCAGTATCTCTAAATTAGCATTATTCTCTGCCCATTCATATAATTTTTGTTCTAATGGATAATTACCTACATAATATGACTCTACATATTTTGTTTCTTCTTTAATATATAATCCTTCAAAACAATGAAATGATTCAATAACTTGATTATTATTATCATTATTGTTAATGTTACCATTGCTATACACCTTACCAACTACTCTAATTAGTTTCTTGATTGCATTTTTTGAATTATGTATTGTATCTAGAATGTCTGTTATGGATGTTTGTTTAAATGATTCAGTATTTTGGATAATATAATTCATTCTGGATTGATCATTCTCATCTAAATACATTTTTCCATTGAGTAATATTTGTTGCATTTTAATTACCTCTTTCTTTTGTTTATTTTACTTTTATACCTGACCGTTTATAGAAAAAATTTCGGAATCAAACCCTTGCTACAAGCGACTTGTAGAGTTTGTAAATATGCTCTAAGCTACTTATACTTATTATTAGGGTAATTGTATAGGTCGGATAATTAAACGCCTTATAGGGTCTATAATTTCACATTTTCTATATTACGCTTTATACAAATAATATTTATTTATATATTATATTCCTTCTTTGAGTTCTAATTTTTCCTTATCTCTTTCTGCTTTTCTCCTTATTCGCTCATTGTGTTCTTTTAGTTGATCCTTACTACCCATTTTCATGAATTTCATGATATTATGTACTTTATGTATATCTTCCTCTGCGAAACCTAATATTGCCTCTTCGCACACATCTGGACTTATTATATTCCATACTTTTATTCCTTCTGCTTCAAATTTTGGAAGTAGATTATTTACTGATGATGAACCAGATGGAAGAAGGATTGCTAAAGTTTTGTCTGAGTACCGATATATTTGATTATTTTTAGATTTAAGATAATTATCATCCTTATTTTTTGACTTTTTACCATCTGTATTGGTTTCATGGAAAATATAGTATTGTCCTATGTATTTAAGAATTTCTTTTTCACCACTCTTTATCTTTAATATTATTTTAATATTTATAAAATTCAATATGTATTGTAACTACACATTAACTTCTTATTATCACATTCTTCACAAACTAAATGAACCCAATGTTCTGTGTAACTATCATCATACCACATATTAAATTTTTCAGTATGTTCAATTGAAGTATAATTGCTGTGACAATTTTTACACTCAATATGAAAACCTATATTCATTATTTCAACCTCCTCTCTGTTTATATATTATATCACACTTCCCACAACAATGCAAATAATATTATTTATTACTTCAACATTCTTTTACTCCATCTTTGTTTTAACATATTTTGCCCTATACTTTTTATTAACAAAGTCAATAAACTCCTTTTTCATATTAAACATTTGTAAACCTAAATCAAATACTTTCTCCCATACTTTTAATAAAGCGATTATTAGGACTCCACTGGTGGTTATTAGGGATAGTCCTATTGTTACTTTTACTAGATTATCTATGATTATGTATTCCATTTATTATTTACCTCCTTCACATTGTAGAATTATACAAACCTTTCATCTCATCTTTCAAAGACTCATAACCATATTTATAATCTAATCTAGGGAATATAGTTACAGAGCGTTTCCATTTCATATGTTCTACAGTCATAATAATTTCATGTCCTATACTATATCCTTCTTTATCTAATTTTTATCATATTGACTAACTATAAATTTAGGAGGAGAATCTATGTCGTGACCATATACCTGTTTGCATATTTTATCTACTGCGAATTGGATAGAGTCGATGATATTTATATGTTCTAGTTTCATTGTTGTTTACCTCCTTATACATCAAATTCAACTTCGTATTCATGATTACACTGTGGGCATTGTACTTCATAATTTTCTTCTCCACCATGTAAATAGCGTGGCTTAAAATTGCATTTGGGACAGTTAAATTCATCTGGTAAGGGTTGATTTTTAATAATTAACTTATTTACAAATGGTGATAACCAATCATTGTCCATTTATTATTTCACCTCTTTTGTATAATAGGGTATAGGTAAGGGATATTGTGACTGAGGCTTGTATTTGTACCGCCCCTTACCTATGTAGTATAACATACTATATATGCTGTGTCAATAAGATATTATATATTGATTTACAACATCAATAAGATTTCATTAATGCCCAGAAAGAACCATCTGTATTGAAATATTTTTTAACTTCATTAACATTTACATTATCTGATTTTTCTTCCTCGTTTTCATAAATGATAATTACTTGACTATTAATAAATATAGGAAATGAAGCACCTGCATAAACAGTAATTTCCATACAAGTAATATCATTTTGTTCATTCTTCCAAACAGCAGTATATCCTTGACCAAATGTATAATAATCTATATCATCAAATCCATTTACACCAAAGTATTCATAGATACTTTTAAAAGTATGTTCTGATGATAATTCAATTATTTCCTCTTTCTGACCTTTGCCTTTTAATAATATTGCTTTAACTTTATCTGATTTCAAATCTTCAATATTTATTCCATAGACAACATCAGCAACTATTAAATTAACATCTTTGATAAAGGATTTTATTAACTCTTGAAACTTTTCATGTTCCGCTGGCAAATTGTAATCATAAAGTAGTTGCTCCAAGTTAAACTCCATAGGCATTAAATCATTAACATTATTCATTATATATTCCTTCTTTCTTATGTGTTTTAATTATTTAATAATTTAAAAAGTCACTTGTGCCTAAATATTTATTATTATAATATTTTGGTGAAGAGATAAACAACTCTTTCTCTGATCTTGTCAATGCAACATATAATAAGCGTTTTTCTTCATTAATATTATTGGATTTGGCATGTGGTAACAATCCATTACTAACTCCTACTACAAAAACGACTGGAAATTCTAATCCTTTGGATTTATGTATGGTCATCATTAATACCTTATCATTACTTTCTTCTTTAGAATTAATAATACTATCAATATCATTTAGAAAATCAATTATCTTATTGTATTTATTAGCACTATTTACAAAAGCATCAAGATTTTCTATCTTTTCATTTTGATCATTATTGTCACTGTTGTCTTTAGATATATATTTATCATATTTTAACTTATCTCTAATAACTTGAATGCAACCACCAACAGTATAATGGTTTTGCAAATCTTGAACTGCACATATTATGTCACGTAATTGATTAATACCCTTCTTAAAATGCCAATCTGTACTTTGTGGAAATTTTTGCATACTATTGAATAAAGATGTTTTATGTTTTTTAGCATACTTTTCAACTTCTCTAATAAATTTTTCACCCAAATACCTATTAGGAACATTAAATATTTTTAGAAATGCTTCATCATTAGATGTGTCACTAATTAATCTTAGATAATTAATCATATCTCTAATTTCTTTTAATTCATAAAACTTATTCCCATCAACAATATCATAAGGAATTTTACTATTGTATAATGATCTTTCAATAGATTGCATTTGAAAATTTGTTCTGGTTAATATTGCAATATCTCCATATTTATATTGTTTATCTGAAATCAATTGATTTATTTGTTTACAGACCTCCATAGATTCTTCAAATTCATTTGAATATTCAGTTATAATTGGATTTTTATATTCTTCATTATATGCTTTAGACTCTATATAATATTTATGCGTTGTTTCAATTGTATTTTTAACCAGACTATTTGAAAATTTAACTATATTATCTGAACTTCGATAATTAGTATTTAAATTGATTATTGTAGCATTCGACCAATCCCTATAAAAATTGACTATATAATTATTATTAGATCCACGCCATTCGAAAATATTTTGCAAAGCATCTCCTACTACAAAAAGATTATCATGAATGTTTAGTAATTTAAGCATTTCATATTGAACCTTATTAGTGTCCTGAAATTCATCCCCTAAGATAAATTCATATGGTACATTATATTTACCTTCTTTAAGAACATCATAAGAATTTATTAACATATCTTCAAAATCTATTTTTGTTTTTTGCTTCTCATATAGTGTATATATTTTTCTCATAGTTTTTTCATCATAGGGACTAATCGTATTTTCTATATATGTATCAGTTGGCCTTATAAGATTATTCTTTTGATATGCTATAAAGCTAATAATATCTCTTGTAGGAACATCTAATTCATCAGATTCTAGTTTTAGCATTTTTATACATATGTCATTAATTAGTTTTAATTTCTCCCAATCTTTAAAGAGTTCATTATAATATCCTTTTTCTTTTAAAATACTAAAACCTAAAGCATGAAAAGTATAGATATTAACTCTATTATTTGGAATGAGTTTATTTAATCTTTCAATCATATTATTGGCAGCCTTTTTACTAAAAGTAATAGCAAGAATTTTACTCGGATTAACTTTATGGTTTTTAATAAGATTTACTATTCTATTGACTAGAACTGTGGTCTTTCCGCTTCCGGCAGAAGCTAATGTACAACAATTTCCTTTATAATGATTAATTGCTTTTAACTGATTTTTATTAAATTCCAAATATATCATTCCTTCTCTAATAAATTATTTATGTATTATTTTGATATTAAAATCATCTTTACGTCTTTGTTCTTTTTCCTCTGAGTTGTCTGTGGATACCTCTTTGTAAACAGATTCTTGTGTAATGTCTAAAGTTAATTCTGATAATATTTTAAAGTCAGTTATATAATTTTCATCTAAACGATATTGTTTCACCACCTCATTAAATTGTCTTTTCTCTGCATTTGTTAATACAATGTTTTCAATAAAGAATTTATTAAAGTTTTTAACCAATTCATCTTGAGTAGTAAAAATAAATTCTTTTAATAACTTTTTGCATCTTTGTGTATTAGTATAATAAACTTCATAACTATCATACGAATAAAGAATATCTTTTTGGATTAGTATATTTTGAAGTTCTTTTCTATAATTTCCAGCTTTTCTTCCATAAAAACATTCAGACTTATTTTTATACCAAACAAAGAACGTATTAGTTCTGAAGAATCAATAATAAACTTAATTTCTTCATCTGTAGCCCTAACATCTATGTATGAGCATTTAATATTTATATCTTTATTATTAGAATCTAATCTTTCTACAACTCTTTTTCTAAGCATTGGAACCTTATACCAAACTAATACATCAGCTTTGCGAAGATATTCCAGACAGTTTTCTATGTAATATCTAATATTCTCATCAACTTTTTCAAAGAATTCATTTACTATGGGTATATCAATATCTAAATATTCACTGGTATTAAATTGATTATACTTCATTGGTTTATAATTTTGATTTATCATATCTATATGCAATGCCCAATCTAAGAGAGGAAATATTACTTTATTATTTTCATCATGACCATTTAAAATCTTAAGTAATATTAGAGGAGTCATATGTTGATATATTCCTGATTGAAGTTTCTTAAGTGTTGCAGGTTTAGGTGTAGTATATACTTTTGATATTTGAAATTTACCATTGCTAAGATCGGTTATTTTGCAGTAACGAGAAGCTTTTTCTAATATAGATTTTTTACTAGAAGGAGAAAGCATATGTTTTGTAGAATAATATTCTTTATTCTTTTGTGTGCCAAATATTTCAACTAATTGACATGTTTCAATAATACCAATTTTGATTTTAGGTTTTTCAGTTTGATTACTCATTAAATAAATCTCCTTAATTTTTTATCTAAAATCCTTTTGTAGTAAGCATTACATGTTATTTTATATATCTAAAAGTTTCCCTATATTAATATATATAATAGGGAAACTTTTAGATATATAAAAACTTAAAAAGTGTTGCTATATAAGGGTTTCAGGGTATCTACTGTTAAGAAAAATTATGTGGATATTCTATTTGGATTTAAATAAATTATTTTGTGATATATCATTAGGAACGAAGAGAACGTGCGGTAACTTTTGTGCCAAAAGATTACCTTTCTAAATATTTCGCTAACGCTCAATATTTAGGATTTGATTATTTAATTTAATATTTGTATTATGTAAAACCAATTATATTAATTTGTATCTGCAATAGAATCTCCTTTCTGAATTTATTTCATAGTTATTTCTTACTTGATAAGTATACCATAAGTAGAATATCATGTCAAACTATTTTATTTATATATTTTTAAAAGATTTATTTATTAGCAATTACAAATTAATTATTATCCATACAAATCAAATACTCAATATACTTTTCCATCTCACTCTTAACTGCTAATCTAACTTGATCAATTCCATGACCAGACTCTACATGATAAATTTCTAGGGATATGTTTTGTCTGAATGTATTAGGGATTGTTGAACTGATTTCTCTCCATTTAGTTTTACCTTTTGGAAATGAATATGTACAGAATATATTGTTTAGGATTTGGTTTAGGGATTGAACTATGGGATAAATGTTTGGTATGGATTTGAGTTGTGATTTATAGTTAGAGAATTGGTTAAGATTGTTCATTATTATTCCTCTCCTCTGTTTAATTTTTATCTTTATATTCATTTATTTTTCTAGCTAATAATTCACTAATTGGAATTGTTGTGAGCATAATTATTGCAAAGATTATTATTAGCATATAACCTGTAGTGTGGTGTATTTCATTATTCATTTTGTTACTCCTTTCTAGATAATAATTTTGTACAGATTTGTACCTGTGAACAGTATATCATATAATAAATAATATTGCAAGAATTTTATTTTAGCGTTTATAAATTATTAGAAACTTTATAGTAATAAAAATTTACCAAAGGAATTATTTTTCAAATCCTTGAAAGCATAGTTAGAGTAGTGTTACAGAGATTTGTATGGATGAAGTGCATTATTAGTATAGCACTTTGTCCGTGTGATTTGGTGTAATGGTTGTTAGAGTAAGGATGTAAGGATTATTGGAATTGAGTGTTCTGGTAAATTTTTATTGAATGGACTTGATGTGGTTTTATTTTATTTTATATGATTATAATTTGATATGGATTGTTAAAAATATTTTCACCAATTTTTAGATGGTCATATATGAGAGATAATTGTATCGACTGAATATGTAAAATATACCCCCGTCTTAGGAAGGAATATAGTATAATAGATATAAGTGCTGTTGTATAAGGATTTTATGGAGGTTTTATTAGATGGATATTTTAATTTTTATGGATGCATTTATTGTGATTATTGTTTTTGTAATTTGTTCGATTGGATTGAAATGAATTTTGTAATTGAGGAATATTAGATGTGATTTTATAGATGATTTTTGTGGAATTATTTGTGTTATTTTATGTAATAGAATGTGCCAGAAATTGTTGTAAATTAGGGTTTGTATGATGTTAAGGATTTATTTATTATTATAGAAAAAATAGATAGATTTTATGAAATTATTATGATTTATTTTGTAAATTTATTTAACTTTTGATGAGTTTTGTGATTTTGAATATTGATTTATATGAGTGGAAATTGTTGTGTTGATTATGTTTTTGCGAAGAAAATACGAAGGGAGATTGGTGAGATTTAATGATTTTAATTTTTAGTTTTATTCCAATTCGATTTTCAACTTTTCGATGGAACAAGAAGTACTCTGCACATAATGTCGAACCATGTCGAAACATAATTTGTAATCTATGCCCCTATACCTAGATAATTGGCATGAATATTGCATAGTGAAGCATGGCATAGAAAATTGTCTATAGTCTATACTTATGACCAACTGAAACAAATCAATCCGGCCTAACACACAAACCCTGAAACCCTTGATACAAGCGGATTGTTACTATTTTCTGAATGTGACAAAAGAGGGATGTGTTACATTCGAGGATTATTGAGGGTTATAATGTGTCGGTCGGGATGTTTGGAGAGCTTAGAAGGGCAAATTTAGAGAGGAAATTGAAAGGGAATGATAATGGATAGAAGAGGATAGAATACAGATAATGTCCTGGCATTGATCCGGCTGCACTCGGTAATGAAATGTCGAATTGAATTGATCGGGAAAATGTGGGTGAATGATGATATTATTGGGCCTTGATGTTGATTACTTACTATGCGCATCAAATACGTATCAATATCGTTTTGCATAACATTGCAGAAATCCTTGAACACTTACTACTTTACTTATCTAAAGGATTCACAATTCAGACACAATTCAATATTACTATATGATAATAATCTAATATTGTAATAATCTAATATGAACATATAATCATAAGCATTTATAATATAGTTATAAATTAATCATATACTAATACTATTATATGAGAATATACTAAACTTATAATAATCTATTATAAACATATCATAATATAATAATAAACACTGTAAAGTAAAATTACTTGACACAAAACAACTACGACCTAATATCTAAACACCTACAGCATCCCACAACTAATCCCTTAAACCCTCTTACAATCAATCCTGGCGCATATCACACCAAAAACAAACCATAAAATAATAATTGACATACCTTTCCCAAAATGATATAATGATAAGTGGTGCAAATATAAAATAATTTATTAAAGAAAGAAGTTGAGCGAACTATTATAATAATTATAATTTTTGCTATTACTATCTATAGATCCGGCCATACATAGCGTGATTAATTCTATCCATTCATTTAATATAAAAATAAAATAATAAAGGAGTAATGATAAATATTGTATTGTAAATTTGGGAAATCATCAAAGGAAAACATTCCACAAAAGGTAAAAACATTATGGAGAAACATGCTTAATAGATGTTATAACCCTCTAAAGGATAAATACGAATACTATGGTGGCTCCGGTGTTACTGTATCTAATGATTGGTTGAATGAATACACGTTCTATAAAGATATACAGACACTAGAAAACTATAATAGATGGATTGAAGATAAAGATCATATTTATAGTTTAGATAAAGACTTATTAAATAAAGATATAAAAATATATTCAATTGATACATGTAAATTTATTACAAGAGACGAACAGAACCAATTGCATGAAGATGTACATAAAATAGAAGTGGTACATAAATATAGTAAAGAAAAAACCGTATATAATAGTATGAATAAAGCTAGTGAAGCACTAGGAATTTATAGAAGTATTATAGGAAGGATAATAAACAATGAGATGAAAAATAAAACTGATTATATATTTAAAATATTAAATGATTGCACTGAAAACGAAATGATGTAACTATACAAATTAAATTTCTTAAGGGTTTAATATAAACCCTTAAGAAATTTATTAAATAAAATAAGAAGGAGCAAAACAAAAATGAACATACCTAAACTTAGAGAATATATCTTAACATCTAACATAATCAAAAACTACAAAGAATTATGTGCTGTCCTAGATGAAAAAATGGCTGTAGGTGGATCTAAGAAATATCAACTAAAAGAATTTGAAAGATTTTTCAAATATCATAAATCTGGAAATAAATTTATTATAGACGAAATATATAATAACCCATTAGAAAAAATAGAGACAAGAGGAGGAGCTAACAATGTCACAGAATATACTAAAATTATAGAAAACTTGATACTAGATTTATTGTTTCAAGGAGGAAATACTAAACAAGGTTTTGGCATGGTGTTCTTATCTAAAAATCAATTATTAAAAGAATTCCATATGATAAATGACAATTACGTCTATTGTAAAAGAAGAATATTAAAATTATCTAAATTTATGAATATAGATAAAGAAACCGTAGAAGAGTGGTATGACTTAAATGATGACATGTTAGAAAGAAACTTGCAGCAAGCCCTTAAAAGTCTAGAAAATCAATCACTTGCAACATGGTCTAGAGAGATTACTATAGCTGAAGCTATCCCAATGGCTGAAATAATGCGCGATGGAACCGAGGTAATAAAAAGAAAATACATAGACCAATATGACGAAGAACAAATTGATTATAAATATTATGCAAATGATGAAATTAAACTAAATTATAGGGAAGGAACAAATAAAGAAAAAGCATTTATCCTAGAAACTGAAAAGGATATAATGAACGAATTAGGTTGTGACAGTAAACAAAAAGTTATTAAATTAGGGTTATGGGAAACATTTAAGAATAAAATAGATGATATTATACTTAAAAAGTTGAATATTGCTTTTTACTATAAGTCATATAAAATCTTATTCAATGAAAAACATATTAAAGTGGCTGTAAATGATATTTTTGGCGAATTTGAACTAAGTGAGGATGAAAAGATAGCAAGTAAAATAATATTGAATAGTGAGGTAATAGATAGAACTAACATAAATGCAGAAAATAGACATAATAGAGCTATCGAAGAAAAGTCTAAGATCATTGGAAAAATGAAAAATGATACTAAAGGACAAAGAACTCTTAGAAGATCAAAAGAAAATTATTTAAATGATAATATTCAATTAGGAAATAATTTAATAATTAAAGGTGCTGTAAACATTAAAGAAATAGTAAAACGAATTAAATTAGAAATGATAGAAGAAAAATCTATAGATGATATATTGCAACAATTATTAGATGAAATGGATTAATAAATAAAAGTTTAAAGTTTTGAAATGCCCTTAATATAATAAGTAATAAAGGGGACAACAAAACTTTAAACTTTTTCTTTTCTTTATTATTTTAAAATCCTCAATAAATACAGTGATTTAGGAACGTATGTCAGCATTTCGCTATTCGCTCAATGACTGAATATATACTTCTAATAATTTTTTCTTTTTTTCTTATCCCTTCTATATCCATAAATTATAAAATAAATGTTTACATCCTATTCACTATCCTATATAATTCTAATCAATATCAAATACATATCTAAAACCAAAAAATATAAAAAGAAAGAAGGCCAAACAAATGAAAAAATTAATTCCAATCCTCTCAATCCTAACCCTTTCCTTAACTCTCCTTACATCCTCAATCCTAACAACTTCAGCAAATCCATCAATCAAACCTGGATCCGACACATCATACACAATGATAGCACTAGCCACACAATCCACCTACAATCCATCAGATTCAACTTATCATACAATTATCCAAAATGAAAATGGCGATACCTTCACAGTCCTCACAACTGACAATGTTACAAACAAATGGTTTTCTTGCTCAGTCGATAGCAATTCAACTCTAAACATAATTCAAGATGATAAAATTATTGACCTTGGATTACTAGATGATGCTGAAAATAATTTATAATATCTTATTGTAAATGTTAAAATAATATTTTACCAAACCACTAAACCTATGATAATATAAATCATAGGTTTTTTATTGTAATCAATTCAAATTAGCAAAAAGAAAAGAGGGAATACATAATGTCAATATCCCCTGAGCGTATTGCCTATTGGGATCAAGTCCATTTAGACATCCAAAACGAAAAACAATTGATCAAAAACAAAATTCAGGAAATCGAGGAATACTGCAAAAATAATTTACCTGTCAGCCGTGGTCTAGTTTATACCAGACTAGAGGAGGAAATTAAAAGAAATCAATTTTTAATCTGGATTGAACAAGGAATACATATTACGCATAGGTATATAAAATTTTCTGAAGCAGGTATTGAACCAATTGAAGGATTAAATTATTTGGCAGAAGATATTAGAGAATCTTAATTGATTCTCTTTTGTTTTGCTTTTGTCTATGCTCTTTATTCTATCCCTATATAATCCCTCTCAGACCTTCCATGATTGCCTGTAAGCTCTTATAAATCCTTTTACACATAATTCTCCCAAATAAATTAAATCTCTTGTTTTATTCTATTGTGTGAAGTGTAAAATAATTTTATTAAACTAGTTGACATTACCTAAAATAAGCGTATAATACTAATTAGGAACTGAATATTAGCTGAACGCATGGAATCTCCTACAGACGGAAAAGACGCTGAGAAATCAGAACGGACTGACAGGCGAGGGAGAATGGGAAATAATCTAACGAATACCCATAAGGCGAAAACTAAGATAATTCAGCAGTATTCATTCCTAAAAATTAAAGGAGGTTCAAATTATGACCTTCGAACGCGAAATCTATTTTATTCTCAAAGAAGCTAATAAACCTATGACAACTACGGAAATTATCGATGCAATCACTGAAAAATATTGCGGAAGTCAAAATGGATCAAACTATAATAATTACATATCTAAAATGGAGTCTTGGGCAGAAGAATTGAAAGACCAAGGAACGAATATCAAACAAAAGGTCATTGATTCTCTGAAAATTATTGTTAGTCATCAATACGCAAAAACATGGACAACTAAAGAGGAATTAGGATATTATAAAGGTAAACGGAATACGGATAGCGCATGTAAATATAAGGAATACAATTTTAGATATTATCAAGTAATTAAGTAAAATTAAGGACTAGAAAACTAGTCCTATTTATTCTTTGTATTAATTTTAAGGAGGTGAATAGAAATGTATTCAATTGAAAAAGTAAAACGGAAAATATTAATCAATAATAAATTTAAAATGAAAACTCTATATAAATGCTTTGTCAAATTCGGCACTCATGGAACGACTATAATGTATTTATTTGATTATCCTCTAAAAGAAACAAAGAATAAAGGTTTTAAAGACGAAGACAATTACACCATATATTCATTATTTATCGAAGAAGTAAGAGAAGATAATTTTATAATTTTATATTTACAATAAAGGAGAAGAATTAAAATGTATACAATCACCTATTTTTGTCTAGATTGCAATAATAAATTTGGCGTATTAAAATATGCAACATGGTGTCCACATTGTTGCAGTAAAAATATAAAAAAGGAATCGGATTTAATCAAAAAGGATTCTAAAAAATTAAAAAGTTAAAGGAGAGTTGAAAAATGATTAAATTAAATAATGGTAAAATGCAATTGTGTCAAAATTGTGGTTATTACTACAATGAAAACGACATAAAAGAATTAATAATTAAAACAGATAATACAATTGATACAGAAAAAGAGTTATTAATTACTATTAAAATTAATTTATGTATCAATTGTAGAAATAAACTCAAAGAAATTTTATAGAAGGTTTTAACCTTCTTTTTCTTTTACTTCAAATGCCCATTTTATCGGGATGTAATTTATTATTTATTACTTTACACTTTATTATTTATATGCTATAATTCATTATGATCAAATTTTAGGAGGAATACATAATGGAATTAAAAACAGATAGCTCAAACCGTGTACAGGTAATAAGCAATAAACCGTATGGGAAACACGGTTGCACAGAACATATGGTAAAAGTGAACGGAAAGAAAAACCCTTATATCATTTTTAATTATTCTAAATTATATCTTTCAGAACTAGAACAAATAGAAGACTACCAATGGAATTTAGGAATGGGTAAAATAGGCATAGCAAGTCAATTTAAAGTAGTGCAAGAAGGCTAATAACCTTCTTTTTCTTTTGTCCCGTGAAACCTATAGCTTATTCTGGATAATATCGGAGCCACAATATCTATAAAAATAAATATTCTGACCATCTTCTATTTTGCTTAATTCTATGATATTATTAATCAAATCAAATTTTAGGGAATTGAAAGGGGAATACATATTATGAAAAAATCAATAGTTGGTGCAATTGTTAAGCACAACAACAAACTAGGAAAAATAATCAAAGGTGACGAAAAATTATTATTTATCCCTGCTGGCGTATATGTTCGCTCCTATGATGATTTTGAAGTCGTAACTGAAGACGATGTTAATGTCAATATGTTTGAGGCAAATCATGAGGAAAGAATTGAGTATATGAAACAGGATTTTACGTGGGGAGAGGTTATCAAGGTTCACACCATAGGCGAATACTTAATTTTTGAATATATTAATGATTATGACCTTAAAAATGAAGGGAAAAAGGTTATCGCCTTTCATGCTTATATTAATTATCAAAACATTTCCAGATCATATGATTCCTTAGACTCTTGTATAATTGGCACAATTGCATATAAATTTGATGGCGCGAACTCTCAAGCAGCAGGATATTTTGAAAAAATGATCGGGATGAAAGGAGTTAAATAAAATGACCGAAAAAGAACAACTTGCAATGGGAAAATATTTCGTGGACTATGATGAGGAATCAGGATCTTACTGCATCTTTCATACTGATTATAAAATAGGATTCGCCTTTGCTTCATACGCCAGTGAGCAGGAAGCAGAAAAGAACGCAAAAGAAAGGAATGAGCAAAAATGAGAAAATTAACCTTTGAGACTCTAGTGTCTAAAGTAACACCTAATGACATTTTACAAGTGAAAACATACACTGAGCAAGGTAAAAAATTCAAATCGGCAATTGTGCAACTAGGAGATAAATATTATACAGATTATGGAGTTTTTGAAAATCTTAAAAAGTCACTTGAGAAAAGAAACATAAAATATATTGTGCAGAATAACTAAGAACTAAGCAATTAGTTCTTTTTCTTTGCCCTAAAATCCTCCTACACGCTCACAATTGCACTGTAAGCAGTCAGAACTCTATACTTTATATAATTGCACCACTAGCAAAACATAACCCTTTAAACCTCTTTAGATGTAAAAATAAATTTATCAGACATGACTATTTTTATTGATTCTGTGCTATAATATAAATATCAGATACATATTAAAGGAGGTCAATCAAATGAAAGTTTACAAATGCTTTACTTCAGATTTCGCCGAACTCGAAAAGAAAATTAAGCGGATCACCAAAAAACTTGATAAAAATAATCTTAAATGGTCTTTCGAGAAATTAGGTGAATCAGTCGAAGAGGTTAGAGTAATTGATTATGTCAACCGCGATAATATACCATCTTGGCAATTCAGCCCTAAAGATTGCGGAACGGTTGTTGTAGATGTTACTTCCTACACTTTCGAAATGGAATCACTAAAATTAGGCGAATATGAAGTTCTGGCAGTAATTGAACATAATGCGGTTGAAGGCTCAAACGAAAATATTATACACGTTATCAAGGAAAATGCTTCTATCCCTGTTGAATATCGAACAGTAAAAAGTCACTGTCAACATTGCAATTCTGACAGAAAGAGAAACAAAACAGTCCTTCTGATTAATTCAGAAAATGAAATTATCCAAGTTGGCAGCACTTGCATAAAAGAGTATACAGGGATTGACGGACTAAGCATCATAGGCAATTATCAAGACATACACGACATTTGTATTGAAGAACCTGCAATGGATTATGACAACCTCGGAAAACAATCTAAGTATTTAAAAACTCTTGATTATCTTACAAATTGTCTAAACTTGATTAACTCAGAAGGGTACAAAAAGGAAGAAACTAAAAACGGAGCTTGGGATCTAACCAAAAAATCTGGCAAAAATGAAAAATATGAAGTAATGGCGAATGAAGTTATAACCTACTTCAAAAGCAAAGAGTTCAAAGAATATGAAACATTCCAAAACAATATCAAAGTATATCTTAGTAATGAGTACACCAAAATAAACGGAATTGTGGCCTATGCTTATGTAGCTTATCAAAAGGAAATTGAAAAGGATATCAAAAGAGCAAAGGAAAATGAAGGTAAAAAAGATTCTAATTATGTTGGAGAAGTCAGTGAAAAAATTCAAACTGAATTAACCTATATGAATTCATATTCTTTTGATACCGAATGGGGAACATCCTATATTCATAAATTCTTAGATCAAAATGGAAATATTTTTGTATGGAAGTCCTCAAATTCAGTAAGAGCGGATCAAGGTGAAGTTGTTAAAATTAAAGGAAGAATAAAAGACCATTCGGAATATGCAGGAGCGAAGCAGACTATTTTAACTAGGTGTAAAATTGCTTGAAAGGATACTAAAGACTAGGCCACAAACCTAGTCTTTCTTTTTGTCTAAATATAAAATATATAAAATTCTCATTCCTGTTGTCACTAACCCAAACACCACGCACACAATGCCCTCTTTAAGCCCTCATAACCTATATCCATATACAATTCCCCTCTAACACGTTTTAAACCTGCCATAATCAAAATATAGGTATAATGCCCATAAATACTAAAATAATATTGACATTACCTTTATTATTCTATACAATGTAATTATCTTATTTATCCTATTAAATTCTGGTAAATTGAAAGGAGCAAAATAAAATGCAAATCAAAGAAATGTCCATTGTCACTAACGATGGCAAAAGAAAATATTCTGTTTGCGAAAAGCATGGATCAAGCGACAAACAAAATACTGGCGTATGTTCAGTATGCGGAGCCAAAACAACTACATACAAGGAAGAAAAAGAAGTAAGAGAATTTAATATAGCTATCTTCTCCAGTCTGAAAACGGAAAAGGCATTGAAGGAATTTGAATTATTCAAGCAGAGAAAAGGCAAAACGTGGGAAATGGGAATCGATGCTTCAAAAACTCATATATCTCATTTCATAGAGTTATATTTCGGGGAATGGGACGGTTGGTATTATCTAACATTTGATGGTTTCAAAGGCACGAACAAGAATGTTACTGAAAAGTTAAAGGGATTGTTTTCTATACTACAATATCATGACAGAATGGGGAAATGTGGTACAGAGTTAAAATCTTATGAGGACGTAATAATTATAGATAAGTTTGATTATTAAGATGCTATATTTTAGCATCTTTTTCTTTTTGCAAATCCTAATATAATTATTGACTTAACTGCTAAAAATCTATATAATTATAGACATTACATAAATAAATTTTAAGGAGTTGGCGCACATGAAAACAGAAAAGCAATTGAACAAAAAATGGAGAGAATTAAAAAAGCGTATATCAATTATGATAGAACAAGCAGAGTTATTTGTAGAAGATAATCCTTCGGAAAATAAAAGAATAGAATATCTTAAATCGCTCATCTTGCCGGAACGAAAAGAAATTTTTAAAAATCTAAATAGAAATATCTAAAGACTAGAAATAAAATTCTAGTCTTTTTCTTTGCTCATTCAGCCGGATAACTCATTTTCCCTTTTTTAATCCTTCGCACCCTCAAAACACACAGACAGAAATGGCCCTTCTTGCCTTTAGATTGTATTGCCTAGTATAATCCTACCTAGCGTTGATTTAAACGTCTCAGAATCAAAATAGGGTTAATTGTGGCTGGAGATCAATGCAAATCTAAAAATAATATTAAATATATAGTAATACTGTGTATATGGTAGCAATCAATAGATAATACCATATAAACGACTGTAAACAGGTTAAAACATGGTTATTTGAGAGTGTACAATATTATTTTAAGTATGTTATACTTAAGAGTACCCTAGATACAAAAATAATTTTATGAAAGGAGATAGGAGATTTTGATTAATATTTTTGGTTATACATAAATAGGTTATTATTGATGGTGGATTAATAAATAAATTATAAAAAGAAAGAGGAAATAATTAATGCCAAAATTAGTACCTTATGAAGAAAATCACAGATTAAACGATAATGGAGAATTAGAAAAGTTATGTAATAAACATTATATCTATTTTCCTGAAGAAAGTCCTTGGTTTCCTTGTAATGATAAATATTTTAATAAAAATCCAACAAATACTAAAGACGGCTTAAATGGACTATGTAAAAAATGTTTGAGTAAAAATAGTAAAAAATACAATAAACCCAAAAAACCTAAAAACAAAATCCCAGAAAGATTACAGCAAACTTATTCAAACATGAAAGGTAGATGCTATAACCCTAAAACTAATGGTTATAAATACTACGGAGGAAAGGGAATTACTGTTTGTGATGAATGGTTAAAAGATAGTAAAAAATTCTATACATGGGCTTTAAATAACGGTTATGAAGACAATTTAACAATTGATAGGATTGAAAACGATGGAAATTACGAACCAGACAATTGTAGATGGGCAACGCATAAAGAACAACAAAATAATAAAACAAATACTATTTATATTGAGTATGACAATGAAATAAAACCATTAACGCAATGGAGCGAAGAAACTGGAATTAAATCTTATACTATAAAGAATAGATCAGAGAAAGGCAAGGATATTTTAGAAGATCAGCATTTTATAAAAATAAACATGGAAGGAGAAATAAAAACTATGAAAGAATTATCAGAGGAATATAATATACCATATTATGTAATACAAGATAGATATCATAAAGGATTAGAAGGAAATGAGTTAATTAAGGATCTTGAGCCAAGAGAAACAAAACATGTAGAAATTAATGGAGAAATACATACGATTACTGAATGGGCCGAAATTTCAGGTCTAACAAGAGAAATAATTATAAATAGAATAGCTTATGGATGGAATATAAATGATTTATTAAAACCTAGAACAAGAGTAGGAAGGAGAAAGTATATAGAAATAAATGGGGTTAGTCGTATGGTAGATGAATGGTGTTCAATTGCAGGAATAAGTAAGGTGACATGGTACGAGAGGGTTAAAAAAGGATTTAAAGGAAATGATTTATTAGCACCAGCAAAGTAATAAACAAAAGACAAAAAGACTAAGTATAAATACTTAGTCTTTTTGTCTTCAGAAGTTTTAAATTGTTTATAAAATATCTACAATAAAATAGGACTCCATAAACAAGTAATATATAAAAGTTTTCCTTGACTTATTTAGTTCATTAATATAAAATAGGGAACATAAGAGGGAAACAAACAACAACCTCTTGAACCACTAGCAAAGTCAAATGTTCACTTGAACCTAAAAATAATATACATAAGGAGGGCCAACAACCACAAAGTATCTTGTGGCGTGACTAGGAAAACAACCTAGTGCGAATTCTTGAAAAAGAGTTGAGACGTTCTTTGAAAATTGAATTAAGAGGCTAGCCAGCCAACACTTGTCAAATAACATACATTAGAGTATTCTTTTAGAATATCCTCTGAGGGTTATAATCAAGAACGTGGTAAAAAATTCGAGTGCGATATGGGCTAGTATAAATCTCTCTTTCATTTATCCAATTCTCTATCCCTTCTAAATTCTAGCATATGGGATATTCCCTCTATATTAAAATTTTCTTGAAAGCTTCCCATGATCGAATGATGATTCATGACCGCCAAAAGAAAATAGAGATACACGGAATACAAAATATGTTAGAATTTATAAAGGATAGAGGAAAGGATAAACATTCTACCAAATCCCTTCACTCTATCATTATTACAATTTAATCATAACAATTGCACTATATTTGCATAACACTTGCTTATTATTTCTACGGACTTAGTAAAATAGTGAAGTGTAAATTGCTTGCCTATCAATAACAATCACATGGTCGTATAGTTAATTATCATTTACTTTAATCTTTTAGATAATTCACCGGAGGTTATTGCAACCAAAACTGAATTATCTAATATTAAGGTTTAACATAACTTAACTTTAATTGTGTGAGCGTTATAACTGGCTTGTGGTAATGGTTAGTGGTTAAATTATCTATACTACAGGCTGAAGGGATTAATTAAACTTAAGGTGTGAACTTATAACAAATGAGTTTAGACCTTGGGCAAAATTAAGAATGAAAGAGGTTAGAATTATGAATATGTATGCAATTGTCAAGGTTTTTAACACTGGTAAAATGGATATTCAACAGGCTACCACTGGTACTAAGGAGTTCGCAGAATCTCAAATGGAATCATGCTTGAATCAAGACGAATCAAATGTATTTAGAAGAAATATTAAAAAATGTCAAGAAAAAGACATTGATCCTACAATGTGGCTTGAAGCATTAAATTTACATGAAAATTTACGTGTAACATATCAAGTATGCCAAATTGGAGTTATTTTATAATCCTAAAAAGTTTTTGAATTAATGCGCTGTGATAATAACAATGCATAGCGTGTTTGCGTGAAAACTTAAAAGGAGTTGGATTAAATGGATTTTTCTTCAATGGCAAGTAAAAATGCAGCAATTGATAACGCAATGAATGAGAGCGCAAACCACCAAAAACAAAACATTGGGAAATATGTCAAAGCAAATAAAGTTAATTTAAGGACATGGGAATCTACTCCAGTAGAAGGAAAATGTCTTCATGTATTTTTTAGTCATCAATCTGACGCAATCGTTTATAATCTAGTGACCGCAGAAGGGAAAAGAATTCAAGTTTATTCGTGGGATATTACCTCAATAACCTAACCCAATAAAAAAGACATTTAAATGGATTTTAGTTTAGCATTATACACTGAGGTTATAACAAATCTTAGTGTATATTCGTAGACTAAATACCAAAATAAATTTATTTGATTTTGTTCGCACGAAGTATTATAATGGTATAGAGCATATGCTCTAAATTAAGTTAAGGAGGGTAGAGATAAACACTAAATAAGTAAATAAAATAACAAAGAAAGAAGGAAATAATTAATTGGAATCTAAAATTTGCCCAACTTGCGAACAAGATAAAGAACTATCAGAATATTATTCTCAATTCAGAAAAGATGGCACTATCTATTATAGGCGCGAATGTAAAAAATGTGTAGGAAATAGAAGTATAAAATGGATGAAAGACAATCCAGAATCCTATGCAAAACAAAAAATTGAATATGCAAAAACAGAAAAGAGAATTAAATTTAGGTTCGAAGAAGGTGTAAAACAAAGAAAGTCTGGTTATTATTTGGGTTGGCAAAGAAATAATCCTGATAAATGTCAAGGATACAGCCAACAACATGACAATCATGATATATCTGAAAAAGAATGGGAAGCATGTAAAAAATATTTTAATTATAAATGTGCTTACTGTGGAATGCCATTAGAAGATCATTGGGTACAGTATGCAGGTAAAATGATTTTAGGAGATTTTCACAAAGAACATAAAATACATGATGGTAGTAATGGTTTAGAAAATTGTATCCCTGCATGTAAAAGTTGTAATAGTTCAAAACATACTGCAATATTTGAGGAGTGGTATAATATACATAACCCCAATTTTACAAAATCAAGATATAATAAAATAATAAAATGGTGCACTGAAGATTATAAACAATATCTTAAACCTAGAAAGGATGCGGTATTGGTATGATTGTATAATTAATTAAAGCCGAAACAAGGGAAACAAAATAATCCCTTGTCTATGTAGGTTAACCGCTACATACTGAAGATGGCAGGTTAATTAGAAAAGGAATTAATTTAAAGGAGTGTTGTAAAAATGGAAAAGAAATCTTTACCTTGGAATGTTCGTCAAGTGTGCAGCATGATTCAAAAAGGAACCGTAACTTTTGATAATCCTCTTCAGCGTCCAGCAGATCAATGGACAATCGAAAACAAATCACTATTAGTCGATTCTCTTTTTAGAATCTATCTCCCAGACATTTGGTTCATTCAGTCCAAAAATGAGCATAACAGCAATACATACGACACCATTGATGGAAAACAGAGACTAACTATCCTTTCCTCATTTCTAAAGGATGAATGGACGCTAACCACATTAGAGTCTGTCAAAATTGAAACAACTGGCGAAATGGTTAATATTTCAGGTAAAAAGTTTTCAGAATTGCCGATTGAAGCACAAGACCAAATTAAGTCCTGTCAACTCAGTATTAAGGCTTTAGAGCTTGAAGAAGATGAAGACGAGGAGGAAATAGTCAGAGACCTATTTTATCGCCTTAACAATGGCAAACAATGCTCTAGAGAGCATCTTGCATTTGTTGTAGCAAAGAGAAACGTTCAAGAATTTATCCAAAAAGTGATTAATGAACACAAATTATTTAAGGATTTTGCAAAATACTCTGCTACTGCTGTGAAAAAGTCTGACAGGGAAATGACAATTTTACAAGCAATTGTTTTAATCTCTGGTCAAGACTTCGCAAGCTTTACCACAAAAGATGTTGAAGAATTTTTCCATAACAAAGAAATAAATTCTAATGTTTTGGCAATTGCTGAACAGGCATTCACAGATATTGTAGAAGCATTTCAAAATGTAGAAGACAAAAAGATTCTAAAATTCCTTGCTAAAATAAATATTCCTGTTCTTGCTTATATGTTTGCAAATGCTACCAATAAATCAGAGGCCACTAAAAAACTTCTGACCTATATCCCTAAAGCACTTCCTGCAGACGAATATAAAAAATATACAGGCTCCGGCAATGTCAAAAAGGAAAATGTTAAAAGTCGTGTTAAGGGAATGCTGAATATTTGCGGAGTTGTGGAAAGAGAATTATTGGTTGAAGATATTCAGCCAGAAGAAGTTGAACAGGAACAAGAGGAAATCACTGAGGAGCAATGGGAACAACCTCAACAAAGTGAAAACCTTGAACCTGCTATAACAGTGACCCCAGAATCATTCAGCGAAGAAAATCAAGAAGAACAGTTAGAACAAACTATCAATGATGAACAAGAACAGGATCAAGAATTCCAAGAAGAAACCCAAGCTATCCTAAACATTGTCAATAATGTTGCTTAATCCTCCAAAGAGTTTTATTATTAGACAAAGAAAATTAAAAAGTTCTTTGTCTAGTCGGAAAAATTCAAAGGAGTGAAGTATTATGTCAAATAATTGTTTTGTTGCAATAACAAGAGTATACAGCGACAATTCAAAAGAATATGTTCTTACAACAAAAAAGGAGCATGAGCAAGAATCTAAAAACAAAGATTTTAAAGAAATACTATCCTATTTTAATACCTATATTGAAGCTTATGACCATATTCATTCTTTAAACTAAAGGAGGAAAATTTATGGCACTAGAATTTATTCAAAAACTACATGCAGACGGATTTTTACAAGCAGACTTTAAATTATTTGGTGTACCTCAAACTAAAGAAGATGCAGAAATATGGATGGCGCAGTATCAAAGTATTAGGAATTATCTAAACTAAAACTAAAAAATAATTATTTAGAGAATTAGCCTTAATTCTCTTTTAAGTTCGTACAAAATAGAGTATAATATCTATATCAAATGTATGAACTTAAAAGGCAATTGTGGACAATACCTATAACAATGGCCTAGAATAAATCAAAGGAGCGTGCATACTTATGAAAACAAATGACAATGATCAAAACATTCTAAATGAAATCCACAGGAAATTTAGTGAGCTAGTGACATTGCACAGCGAGTTATCCCCAGAAGCACAGCAAATAGTATATGATCTTCATGAAGAACATTTTACTTTAAACCACTGCATTAGGTGGGGAGAAATTGCAATTTCAGAAGTTATAGACGAATTACATTTGTAAGATAATTTTAGTACAGACTAAGCACTTAGGTATAATGTCTTAGTGTTTAGCCGTAAACTAAAATTAAGAGGAGAGTGTTTTGAATGAATAAAATCGACAAAGCGTTAATGGAGATCAAAACCCAAACAGGAATGGAGATTATCAATAAAAGTTTTGATGGTATTCCATTATTTGATATTCCTTACAACCAGCCTTTCAAATTTGATTTACAGATTAGCTTCAATTCAGTAAGAGGTATGTGTAGTTTTCAATTACATTTTCCTTCTCTGTATATCAAAGCAAATGATATAAGAGATTTTTCTAATGAAGTTAACTTTGTATCATTTTTAATTGAAGGTTTAAATAAAGACCTCAAAAAAGATTACAGTTCTGAATGGGTATTACAATAATCCAAATAAAACCAAACTTTTATATGATAGAGCAAGATAAATTATTTTTATTTCTTGCTCTATAAGCTTTAATTATTCTCTAAGTCGTGATATAATGTAAATATAAATATTACGGCTTGGAGAATATTTAAGACTCTAAACTAAAATTTAAAGGAGCGTGTTACATAATGATTAAAACACATTTTAAGCGTCATGGGTCAGCAGGTTTATTAATTCTCCAAGGATTGCCGAAAAACTATTATGCAGAGTATGATCATAAAAGGGGATATTTAAAACTTACTGGATGTTGGGAAATTCCTAAGAAATGGAATGGCGAAACTTACTATGAAAATCATTCTGAAACCGCATTGTATAAAGATGATTATCCAAAAACGGAAGACGGAAAAGAAAACTTTTCAGACATTGAAAAAAGAATTAATGAGGTTATGAGTCATAAAATAATTATTGACAATTCCTTCATTGAATCTTATCATATTGCAGGAAGGGAGAATAAAACAGACCGCCACATTCTAAATGAATTAGACATAACGGAAATGAACACATTGCAGGTTATTACATCATGCAAAATAAATCTTTTAAAATTCTTTGAACCTTGGCACGTTGAAAAAATCAGTAGATTTCTTATTAAACCTACTGAAAAAATGTTAACCATGAATTTTTCAGAATTGTATAGTCTTATACATTGGAATAGTCACAAACAAAATTTCGATGAACTATTTATAAGTTCTATATAACCCTTCTTGTGTCGCTTGTGGGCGGTTAACGCAATAACAAAAGTGTTACCTGCCTAGTGCCGATTTAAGAAAGGAAGTGCTTTTAAAATGTCTAAATCTCTTCAAACTTTAAAAACCAACATTGCTAAAGGTTCGCAAAGACTTTCCAAAACTACTATTAAAAACATCGTAAACGCAGGAGAATTTGACAAAATTGAACTTGCCTATTCCTACGATGGCCGAGAAGTCCACAAAGGGACTTTGATCGAAAATCCTGTTGAATGGTTTAATAAGGAATATGACTCTATTGACGTTCGACTCTACAAAGTAGAAAAAGGTTTGGTTTTAATCCATTTGCATTTTCACTCTAATTTATGGTATGGCCTACATATTGACTTAAATAAAAACTATGAAGCAACCAATGCACTAGGAGCGAAAGCAGAAAATAAAATCCAAGACGTTCAAAAAATCGAAACTAAAAACTATCTTGATACAATGCAAACCAAATTCAAAACAGGCGAAGGCACCGCAGAAGAACTAAGAGTCTATTATACATACCTAATTGAAAATGTTGATTCTGTAAAAATTGTAATCCTTGACATGCTGAACAATTCAGAAAAACATAAAAGGAAACGTGCAAATACTAAAGCGGAATTAACTAATGAATGTTACGGCAACATGGTAGAAGCTCTTGTGTATCATGTTCAAGATTCTTTTTCTCACATTATGGACTTCAACGACATTAAAGGAGCAAGAAGAAGAGCATTAGAAAAGATTCTTAATTCTGCCACTGATGAAATGATTAAGGCACAATATACCAAAAACAAAGCAGAGAAAGAAGAAAGAACAGTACAAAGAAAGGAATTAATTGAAGGGATTACAAATCCCCAAACCCTAGAGGATTTCCAGAATGTCAAATATTATCGCAAGGACAAAAATTTGACCATTGAAGAACAACAGCGTTTTGATCATATTTATTCAATCTCTCAAAAAGAAAAGAGAGAAAAAGAACAACAGGAGCGAAAAGAAAAAGCACTTGCAACAGTTACCGGATCAAATGACATGTACGCTATAACAGCAGACGTTGACACACGCGACAATTCTCCTCTATGGGTTGTAAAACTCATAAATACACTTAGTAAAGATGAATGGAGAATTCATGATTCACAAATGAAATTAATTAGCGGTTATTATTCAAGATTCAAAAAAGGTCACATTTTCAAGTATGACCCAACATCTAAATTGTTAGGAGAACAGTCTGAAGAAAACCAAGGAGAACAACCAGAACAAACCTATTTTAGCAATAACAGCGACAAACTACGCAAAGTAGCTGACAACATGCAAAGCACAATTGACAACAAAAGAGCAGACAGATTGACCAATACAGCTAAACGAGCTAGAGAGGCAGCAGGACAGGAGCAACAAGCAGATACAATGGAACAAATGCAAGGAGTTTTACGCAATGTTGCAAATGCCATTGAATCAGGTGAATTGACTTTCATTGGTGGAATTGATTCTAGGGCACAAGTTGACACATTGGAAAGTATTCTTAATCGTGCAAACTGGAGATATAAATCAGTCGAAAATATTGATTATAATGTATGGTATAATTCTCCAATAACAGCAGACATTATTAGGTTCGCAGAGATTCCCTCAAGCACTATTTATTTACGTCAACTTCAATCTATTATCAATGACATTAGAAACACTGAAGGATTCAAACTTATTGCAAACAGATTGCAAAAACTAATTGACAATGCAAAACTAAAACAAAAAGATCCACATCATGACCCACTAATTGATATTTCAGATTATGATGCTGAACTTGATAAGATTTACAAAAATACTGATGTTCTGAAGAATCAATACTTTGAAACTGCAATTGAGGAGCGTAGAAGATTGTCAAGAATGGGTATAGAATCAGTCGAAGAGTTAAGGGAATATCTAAGGGAATACTTCAATTATCGCACTGTCAAAAGTTCAATTGATCCAACTCAACAAAAAATAAAAGAGTTGGAAAGAAGCCTAAAATTCACGCAAGGTGGAGATACCTTTTTTACTCCTTCGAATATTGCTCTTCAAATGATTGAATTAGCCGATATATCCCATAACAGCAGAGTTCTAGAACCTTCAGCCGGAATCGGAAATATTGCAGACCAAATCAAAAAATTTGTTGATAATGTTGATGTCTGTGAACAAATGTATTCTTATTCTGAATTATTAACTCTCAAAGGTTTTAATGTTGTTGGTTCTGACTTCTTGAAGTATGAAAATAACAATTATTACGACAGTATCATTATGAATCCCCCATTCAGCACAGAACAGTCCCATATTAAACATGCTTATGATTTACTAAAAACTGGCGGGAAACTCATTGCTATTACTTCACCACATTGGACTTTTGCCAATGACAAATCATCAAAAGAATTCCGTCAATGGTTCGAGAATTTGAATGGTGAAATTGTAGAAGAATTAGAGTCAGGAACTTTTGAGATGACACAAGTTAGATCAAATATAATTGTCATTAATAAAGACACTGAGACCATGCAAAAGGCTGTATAAACTATAACAGTCATACTACAAGGGTTCGAGGGTATCCCTAGAAAATACCCTTAATATAATTATTTGATAATGCCTAGATATCCTGCAATCTTTATAACAGTTCACATCTAGTGATTGCAGGATGTTTAGAGTTTATCAAAATAGATAAACTAGAAGGAGAGTGTAACTTATGATTAAATTAGCTGTACATAGCGATGGTACTTGCTCAGTGGTAGAACCTGAAAGAAAAATTATAACCCTTCCAGATGGCTATAACGGCCACACCATGAGATTCTATGCCAAACCAATTGCAATTGAATGTAATTTAATTAGGTTACAATGTGCTGAAGTAGGAAAAGAATGGATGTCTAAATTGTGGCCTAAATGGTATATTGAAAGAGCATTAAATAATTTATTTTGATGATGCCTAAACGCTTTACACTAATACAAAAATAATATATAATATTGGTGTAAAGGATTTTCAATCAATTAAACCTTACATTTCCAATACCAAAATGGTATAATCTGTATAACACAACTCAAAATTTCAAGCAGGGAATTTCAAAATTCATTAAGAAAGGAAGGTCAAAACAATGAACAATTACATTGCAAGCAAAGTAAAATTCGAGGAAATTGATTCTAACACATTCAGAATTAATGGTAAAATCTACACTGTAAATCATAACCAAGACCCTGAATATATCGATGATGGAGTATTAAATCTTAGTTATTATCATCTTGAAAAAGATGGAGAGCAATCACAATACATTCTAGCATTTGACAAAATTAAAGATGTTGATCCAGAAGATGTTAGCGAATGGTCAGACGAATATGACTCCAATAATCCATATATTTTAGAGCTTAACTAATTGTTAACAGAGGACTACAGCCTAAAAACTGTAGTAATGTGCAAGGCAGTGTTCCAAGTCCTGCCTAAAATAAACCTGTTAGCTCTAAGGGAGCAAGGTTAAAGGAGTTTTAAAAATGAATCAAGAATTAATGATTGAAAATCTAAATGTAACTGAGGAAGATGAAAACTATATCAGAGAATCATTAGTAGAAATTCAAATCCACCCTGAAGAAATCCTTGAACTAAAAGAATCAGGTCAATTTACTTCTCAAGGCGATATTATTTACAAAGTAGTTTTAACATTAGATGGAGACATGGAACGCTTTGTGTGTTACATCTAACATGACTAAAAGAGGCAGAAAACCATTAACACCAGAACAAATTGAGGAAAGAAAAGTTATCTATAAGCAAATTGCATTAGATTATCATGCAGAGCATAACAAAACCCCACGCATCAAGGATATTAAGCAAGCTCAAAGTATCTTAAAAATTTATGATACTTGGAATGATTTTATCAGAGATTGTGGGTTAAAAGTAAATCACGTATGGTTCATGGATGGAATGTTTTAATTTCTGAATTGAGGCCACGTAATCCAAAAACAAGTATAACAATTTTGGGTTACGGCTTGAGGTCAGAAAATTAATTAGAAAGAAGGAATATATTATGTTGACAGTCAAAAAACTCCAAGATGCTAAGAAGGAATTGCTAAAACATGGTGGAGCAATTTATGTTGTTCAATCTGCAGGGAAAGTTGAAGTTTGGGTAAATTCTGGAGGATACAACGCAGTATCTATGGGAACTCATGTAATTCAAATATTAGATGAAGGGCAAATAACATACGATAATGTATTCTATCAAAGTAAAAATCAAGAAATGAGTTTGCAGGAATTTTGCGACATGGTGAACAAAGAATATTGTCAAGATGAGGTTAAGAATTGGGAACTTAATCAAATCGACAAAAAAGGAAACATTATTTCAGGATATCAAGCGCAAGTTAACGGCGTAACGCGCGAACAAGCAATAACAGATTATCTTTACTATTTGGAGACTTCTGAAGGGATTGAGAATCCCAAATGTGAATGTATTGAAATTGATTGGGAATAATTGAAATGGAGTGTGTTAAAAATGACTAATGAATTAACCATGACCGCAGAGCAAGCAAAAATCTATATTAGTAAATATATCGTTCCACAACTCAACAAAGGGAATGAAGCGATTCTAAGAAGTCTAATATTCTCACTGTCTGATGTTGATTGGGAACAAGTTGGAAAAGTAATTATACATGAACATCCTGAATTAAATCAGAAAGATATTGATGAAAAATTAGTGAGTAAATAGGGCTATCAAAGCCCTTTAAAACCTCTAAACTAGCAATAACAACATAATAGCACACTTGCAGAGATTGGAGAGTTTAAAAGACTTTGATCAAATATTAAGTAAATGAAAGGTGGAATAATTATGAAAGAAAATCAAGCAATGGAAAAGGGATACAGATATACAGGTTCTTATGAGCGAAATAAAGACACCATTAAGGAGCAAGCAAAAGAGTATAAATCAAAAGGTTACAAAGTTGTTATTTGTGATGTTCCAGACAGTAAACTAAGTCGTGGTGGCGGTGGTATGGGTTATTCGATTTATGCTGAACCAAAGTATTTTATCGACAGAGAAGTAAAAGAACTTAATGAAAGATTGAGTCATATTGATACTAGAAAGCAGTATGAACTTAATAAATATAACAATGCTATTCTTGAAATTGAAAATGAGAAATCAAGAATGGAAACAAGGTTAAAAGAACTTAATCAATCATAGGGATATTAATTCCCTTTGTAAATGTCCTGTTTTGAGCATAACAGATTCAAATATATGCTTCAGGGATATTTACAAAGGCAATTAAAGCCTAAAATAATTAATTGGAGGTTAACAATGTATGAAAATATTACAATTTGATTATCTTCAGGCAGAACGTGATGGAGAAATATTAAAAGATTATCTCATTGAACAATTACCACGTTTTACGAGTTGTGAGCAAATGCAAACATATATAAAATCATTTGATGGATTTTGGCAAGACGTTAGAAATGAAATTATAAAACAGAAGGGAGTTAAAAGATTCAGTGAGATAGAAGATTATAAATGGATTATGGAATATCTTGATTTTTTAGCTGACAGGGATATGTCAAAGGCTATGAACAAAGGATTAGGGACAAAAAATAAAAAGTATGCAGATTATGAAAAGTTTTTTAGTAAATATTCTAAGGTAGCATAAAAGTACCACTTCCTTCCATTATGAAGAGCTTATGCTCTTTGCTCAATTCTTGTATAACAAATCGTATATAAGAGTTGACCAAAGGTTGTAAACCTTAACCATATTCCTAAAATAAAACCAAAGGAGGAAAAACAATGGCGATAAATTTAAAACTGCTCAAGGAATACAAAACCTTATGCGATAATCATTCAATCCCATTTACCTTTCAAGGGTTCGATATGTTCATTGTTCATATTTCTAAATAAACTTACATATTCTATCTTAACACCTAACACTAAATCCTAAAATAAAATTAATGAAAGAAGGTTAATCAAATGCAAAAACCTAAAAACATCAAAAACTTAACCCATTCTGCTTCAATTCTAAACTCCCTATATCTAGGCAAAGAAATTATTTACACTGGCACAGGGCACTCCCTAAGACCTTACAAGGGAGAAATAATTAATATTGCTTACTATTCCGACTTAGATCCTGTCCCATATGCAGAAATTAAATTAAAAATATGGAATAACCGGACGGTCACTAAAATCCTTCCATTGTCTGAAATCGTTTTAGTATCTTCTCAAAAGAAAACTAAAACAAAGAAATCAAAAGTTGCAGCTTAATTTGTATAACTTATGGATACATGGTATAATGCGAATATAATTTATAACAGACTATATTATGCCATGTAAAAATTAAGGGATATAAGTTAATCAAAATATTAAGGAGGATTGTATAAATGTTAATTACTAGTATCAATATTCAAAAAGCTAATCAAGAAATAATTGCCCAAGAAGCATTAATGAAAGGATTTCATTATAATGGCAATAACCTCAATACCTTTGAAGGATGGAGAGCGAAAGATTATGTAGTCAAGAGAGGACAGAAGGCGTTCATTAAGACGCATCTGTTTACTTATGGCAAGAATAGAAGGAAAGTTCTAGAATACTTATTTACTGATAAACAAGTTGAAAAGATTGGAATTAATGTACTAATTAGTGTATAATTTGTATATGTCAGATTTAATATAACAACACGCTAAAAATGTTACAGAGGTATTTATGCTAAAGCCCTTGTAATGGGCTTAAATTTAAGTGAAAGAAGGAATTAGAAATGTCAATTAAGTTACCTATTGTGAATGTTAAAGATATCAATTGGAAAAACCATGATTCGTCTTTTAATATATTCCAAGATATTGTAGTAGGAGATATTGCAATCATAGAGAACAAATTAGAATGCGTTCTCCCTTTAGATGATAATGAATATTGTGTTACTATTGATAATGGCAATGTATTTATTGAAGAACCTTTTTCGTATGAAGAATGCAAGATATTATTCGGAAATGATTTTGGTAAATCATACAGGTATATGATTAGTTTACTAACAGATAATTGCTATGGTGATTATATTTATGGTAAATGTGTTGAAGGGGATGGTTGCCCAGTTGGATCAGATTTTACTTATGCAGTAAGTTTTGATAATGTAGAAGATGTTCATGAGTATGCCAAGGAGAAAGCAAAGTTAAAGTTAGGTGAATATGCCGTTCATGGATTTTATGTCTAGGATCAAACTATTAACTTAACGGAAAGGAGTTTTTAAAATGGATTTAAGAGAATTACGGAAAAAGGTTAACGAAATGTGCGAAGAGGCTGACAGTTTATCAATTGAAGTATTAATTATGTTAAATGGCAAATTGGTAACAGTTGAAGATATTTGTATTGAAGATGAAAGTTATGTCTTAATCGAAACCGAATGAAAGCAAGTTTGAATTAGAAAGGGTGATTAATTATGAAATATTTAACTAATTTAAATTTATTTGAGGTAATTCAAATTCTATGGAAAAACCAAGAAATGAAAGCAGTCTCAGATAAAGGTGAAATTAAATGGACTAGTACAATATTGGATAATCCATCAAAGGACGAAGTAAAAGACCTTTTATACATCAATATAAATGGATATAAGCATTATTTACTGAGGGATACAGTTTTGGAAAGTTTAAACTATGATATGTGGTCTATTGAATCAGAGGAAAAGTAAATTTTATTTAGAGCAAAGAAAGGAATGGTTTAGATGTCAAACAATACAGTTTTAATGCTATCTAATTTATATGTTCAAGGTTATTGTCAATGTACTAATAAATCTAAAGCCAACTATATTGAGGATATACTTGAAAACATTGGAGTAAATTGTATAGTTCATGAAGATTGTATAACAATCAATAAAGGACATGAACGGATTAGAAAATATTTAGATACAGTTTAATCTATGCTAGTGATTTAAGCCCATGTCGCTATAACAGTAGGATGTATAACAGTCATGGCTATGGCATTGTGGGTTTATATGGGAGCATTGATTAAAAAATAATGAATTATTGGAGGTATACATATTATGATTAATTTAAACATTAAGAACTGTCAATTATTAAAAGATTTCCGGTTGTCTAAAAACGTTACTGCCACGGATATTGCTACTGAAATTGGAAGGTCTAATGCATATGTCACTAAATTAGAGAAAGGAGATTATAAAACAATAGATGATAATGTTCTGAACAAGATAATTCAGTTTATTTCTAAGGATATCAATGAACAGAAAAAAATATTAGAATCTATACTTTATATATCAAAAGAGCAATCAATACTTCAACAAATTAAATATAAGTTATTGGAAGTAGAATTATATACACAAGATTTTACTAAAGCACTCAAATCATTTGAAAACAATATTCATTTTAATGAGAAAATGACATTAATGTTTGAAAAAGATGCTAATGAAAAACTTATAACATGTAAAAATACACTACATTCATTGATTGATCAAATATCATTTTAAGAATTAGGAGCGTGATACATATGGTGTGGACAGCATATTTCAGTTTTTCAACTGAGGATAAAAATTTAATAGGTATTGGGACTAATCTAGAAAAGTTCAATAGTCTAATTGAATCAAAAAGGAAAATTCTAGAGAATGATATCGTCAAAGGTAATCCAGACATAATCAATATTGTAACTAAAGAAGTTGAAATGGAATTAAAAAGTTTAAAACTTCAATTAATTGAACAAATTAACAATATTAGTTGGGAGTAATTTACCATGAAATGTTATTTTTATTTGGTAGATAGGAAGGATGATTAAAATGGAAATCAAACATTCTTGTTGGTGTTGCCTTAATTTATGCTGTGATCATGTAGAATATAAATCCTGCACCAAAGGGCATAAACTTAAATTTATATTCAATATTAATGAATGTTCAGATTGGAATGGTTAATCTAAAACCTCAATTCTTGTATAACAACAAGCCGTATTTATTGCAACTTTATTTTTATATTTACCACAAAATCTATTGTAATTTATCACAATTTCGAATATAATGTAACCAAGAAATAAATATCGAAGGAGTGATACATATGAATGAAAATTATATCGTACTTGAAGGAGAAATTGAAAACTCAGATAAGGATTGTACTTTTGCTAAAATCCTAAAAGGTGGGATATCATTAAAGCAATATGATTCTATAAGTAAGAAAACTATTACTATTTTCTTGACGAATGAAGAGGTTGTTAGACTTGCAAGTGAATTATTTGTTAAAAAGAAGTATTGATTATCCCAAGAAAGGAAGAATTGCTTGTACTGTATACCAAAAATAAAATTAATGTATAAAAAGAGGAGAGTGTGTTTAAATGTTAAATGCAATCAATCAAGAGAAAATTGAAACAATGTTTCGTGCTTTTACTGGGAAAGAACAGGTAAATATTAACCCTTTAATTTCTCAGTGGGCAAAAAATAAAAAAGACATATTTGAACTTTTTAATGATTCTTTAACTATTGAAAGAAAATTTTCAGGATCATTATCAGATGATTATATTCGTCAACTGTTCAGAAGTTTTATATCAGAAAATGATCATTATACATCTTGCTCCTTTGATGATTTATTGAGGGATTTAACAGCAGAAGAGTTAAAAAGCAATAAATGTCTAAAGGATAGATTAAATATAAGAAATTACATAAAAAATTAAAAATTATCAAAATATCTTACCAGTCTTATTGATGATATTCCTGACTATACTCAAATAAACGGAAAGACAAAAACTCTACGAGAATATTTTTCTATTAAGTTTTCAATGTTCTTACAACAATTAAAATTTGAAGGAATTTTAGTCATGTCTATAGATCCTTTAGATTATCTTACAATGTCGTTAAATAAAAGTGATTGGAGATCATGTCATAGGCCATCAGGAGAATACAGAACAGGTATGCTTTCATATATGACAGACAGTTGTTCTGTAATTGCATATGTAAAGTCAGAAAATGATGTTGAATATGATTTTAACGATATAAAGTTCATGCATAATACCAAAAAATGGAGGCAAGTTGTTTATATCGACATTAATACTTTATCAGCCATTTTTTCAAGACAATATCCTAGTGATAATGAAAATGCAGCAAAAGTTGCTAGAGAATTAATGGGCAATCAATTTTCAAACTTTGTAGGAATAGGAGATAAATATACTATAACAAAAAATAGAAATAGAATTTTTGCCATGATGGAAGATATCAACAATCCTTTTCATTATAATGATATCTTAAATAACATTGAGAGAGAATATGTGCGACTAAAAATGGTAGAAGGAGGTAGTAATCCTAATATAATTGTTGGTAATATTCCAGTTTGTCCTGTTTGTGGGGATAAAAATTTAGATACATCAGATGAATTGCTTTGTAAAAAATGTCGAGGTGCTTTTCACATTTGTGCAGATTGTGGTAAAATATTGTATCATGGTGAAGATGAAAGTCACTATCACAATAGAAATAATTACTGCAATTCCTGTTGGGAACAAAACTTTGTTCGGTGCAAGGAATGTGGAGATTGGGAAAGAATATCAAATGGAGTAATGTTAAATGAGAATTTTGTTTGTAATAGTTGTCTAGGAAGATATTATATTAAATGCGAAGATTGTGGAATATATGTTAAAAGTCATAACAAATTGGACTATGATGGTTATAGTTACTGTGTAACATGTTATGATAAAATAGATATTGAAGAGGAGATGTCAGCATAATGGAAAACTTAGAAAAACTATTTAAGATGTCAGAAAAGAAACTTCTCAAATATCTATCTAGATTATTATCTTCTAAAGAATATGGATATAAAAATATCACAAAGACAAAAGATTATATTTATGCTGAAGGGAATATTCCTGTAATGCTTGTGGCACACCTAGACACAGTTCATTTATCGTTACCTACTCATATCTTCCATGATCAAAAACAGAACGTTATATGGAGTCCACAAGGTATAGGTGCTGATGACAGAGCAGGAGTATGGGCCATACTGCAACTTATAACAGCAGAACAAAAGCCATATATAATATTCACAACTCAAGAAGAAGTAGGAGGTTTGGGGGCATATAAAGTAATTGAAGAAATTAAAGAAATTCCTCCTGTCAATATGCTTATTGAGTTTGATAGAAAAGGTTCAAATGATGCAGTATTTTATCGTTGCGATAATCCAGATTTTGTAGACTATATTGAGAAATTTGGTTTTATTGAAAATTATGGATCTTTTTCAGATATATCTGTAATTTGTCCTGAGTGGGGAATTGCCGGAGTAAACCTTTCAACAGGTTATTATAACGCTCATACAAAGGAAGAGTATTTAAACATCAATGAACTCAATGATGTAATTGAAAGGGTTAGGATTATGTTAGACCAGTTACCTAATGAACCATTTGAGTATATTGAAAAGAAAAATATTTACAGTAATTATGATTTTGTGAGCAACTTCTTTTATTGTGTTGAGTGTAATAATTGGATAAGTTATTATGATGAATCTAATATCAGAGATGTTTGCAATGATTGTTTTAATAAAGAGTTTCCCGAAGAATCTAATGTAATTACTATTCCTAGTGCAAAACCTGTGATTCTAAAAAAGAAAAAAGAAAAACTATTTTAAAATACTATTAATTGAAATTTGAGAGGAGTTTTTAAAAATGGAAAAACAAGAAATTCAAATGTTATTAAGCAAAGAAGTTTTGAAACAAATTAAAGATGAATCACTGCAAAATATTATTAGAGGGATTATCTTTAATCCTTCTAATAATATAAATTGGGATGATGCACTAGAAAGAATCTATGTAAATATGCCTGAATTAATTATGGATATGGAATAAAATATAACATTGAATGGAGTGTGAATTTATTATACCAAACCTTAAACCAGAAGAAGCTATTAAATTTATATCTGATATAATTCATGATCCTGCTTTTATTGAACTTGAAAAACCATATGTTAGTGACATATTAAGAGAACAATATGGATTAACAGAAAGACAACAGGCTAACATTGAAGTGAGATTAGAAAAGATTTTTAGTTATCTTATAGGACGATAAATTAAATAAAAAGGAGTGTGTACATAATGAAAAAGAATTTAGTGCCTGCAATTGGGGACAAAACAGGAATGGGTAGAAATTTAACAAATGAAGAAAAAGTATCATTTTTGCAAAAGAACTGCTTTAAACTTTCTAAGAAGCAAATGGTCAAAAGAATCTTGTCATTTATCAAAAACAACAGCGTAAGTGAAGCAGACAAGAAATTGTTTAATAAAATCCTTGGAGATACTAAACTATTAAACAAACTTCAAATCTGTACAGATGGCTCATATTTGAATGGCAGAATATTTTACAAAAACTTCTTTAATGGTTCTGAAAATGTTATGTTTGTTGATGGATCGTATTGGTCAGAACGCTATGTGAAAAACAATTATGTAAATATCAGTACACTTGAAAAACTTAATTATATGAAGTACAATTTTGAAGTAATATATTTACATTTAGTTGGTAATAGCAAGGCATTGGATGATAAACTTTGGCAAGATGAAATGGATGAATTAATATCAGATTGGGATGAATATCATGAAGAAAATTTATTAACGAATTTTGGTGCAGATCAACTTTCAATTTACGAAACAGCAGTAAAAGATTTTGGTGATACTAGTTTATACATTGATAATCAGGCTTATGACAGAAGGGGTAATTTAATAGAAAACTATTATGCGTTAAGAACAAAATCCAAAAAAGATAGATCAGATTTTTGGAAATTATTTAGAGGAATCAGAGATGGAATTTCAGCTTAAAAAGTCATGAAATATATTAAAATTGAGAAGGAGAAATGATGTAAAATGTTAGCAGTTCATTTTTATAGTATAAAAAGTAATGAATATTTAGGAGAAGGGTTTTACATTTCAGATTTTGAAATATTTGAAAATTATGCGTTAAATCATTTGAAAGCTAAAAAAATTAAAGACAATAAATATGAACTACCAGATGAAAAAAGGTATATTTGTTTAGAAAATTGGAAATCAAGACGAGGAGTACGATAAATTCACTCGTTCATTGGATTAATTTTAAAATTGAGAAAGAAGGAAATTAACATGAAACCATATTTATTAATTATTAGTATTGTTCTAAAAAGTGGCAAAGAGAGGAAATATACAAATTTTACACCACAAGCATTAACAAAGGAAGAGGCAGAACAAGGAGCAGAACAACTTAAAGAACTGATCGAAAGTATTTATAAAGATGAATTAATAGGAACTATATCTCTTAAAGTTTCATCAGGCAAAGATGTGTTAATAAACACAAATGAGATTGCTTTAGTTGAATTTGAAATAGTTGAATGTTAATAACATAAATCCTAAGAGGATTTAAGCCTATTCTGACAGGTTTAAATCCCTCTATGGAGTCATGAGAAGCAAAATATAATTAAGGAGGTTATATGTCATATGGGTAAAATAGCGATAATTAACTATGCTGAAGGATATGGAATTGATGGTAATTTAGAAAAAGGATTGCTTGTTATTGTCGAGAACGAAGGATATTCTTTTCATTTATCAGACGATCTTAAATCTGCCATGAAACAGTTTTCTAAATTGCAAAGTAAAGGATATGATTTAAGATTTAGTGATAGGCAAGAGGTTGTTAACCCTGATGATTTTATTCAAATGAAGAAAGAATATCGTGATTAAGAAAGGAAATGAGTGTCATAATGATGTTTAATATTTTTAACAAAAGGAATAACTGGAACAATATTCAAAAAAGTGAAGTAAAAACTTATACATTGTCTCCCGAAGAAATCGAAAAACTTTATATTCAGAAAGATGACATAAAAACACCATGTAGTTCTATAGGTTACACTAAAACGATAGATAAGAAATTTAAAAATATGAGACAAGGTGGTACTGAATATTGGAGTACCACAGAGCCAAGGATGTATGTTTAATTATTACGACAGAGAAAAATAAATTCTCTGTCTTTTCTATTTTCTATTGATTTTATTTATTGATTATGATACACTATTGTTAATAAGGTAAATATAATTAATTGGGAGGAATACATATTATGCAAGAAAATATTATCGGTAAATATTTAATTTCAAATGATAAAATTCAATGGGAATATGGTAATTCTTATACGAGAAGTTATGGAAGACACATGCCATTAACTCGTGCAAAACAAGAAATTAAGATTGGATCTTTTTGGTTTGATATTTGGTGCAGTAAAAAAGAAAATGGGTTTGATGCTCGAATCATCATTAGGAAATTTAGAGAAGAAATAAATAAAAGATGGCAAATCGATAGAATTAGTTTGGACAATGTTGAAAATATATCAACAGATATAATTTATGACATGATAATTAATTGGCTAAATAAATATAAACAAAATGTAGTGTCAGAGATTACAAAGTTAGACGATGAGTTGATGAAAGTAATTGTTAGTCAGAATTATAGACAAATCGACTTAATTCTTGCTAATGAAGTTATGTCTGCATAACAATGTTAAAAAAGGAGAAATATACATATGCCTAAACGTTCAGGAAATTGGGTGGTAGTTAAATCGACTCATAAAGCACCATTGAATTATTCCTTTGACCATAAGGATGGTGAATATAAGTATATTGGAATGATGACTTCTCCAACATTGTCTAAGCCATCTGAGATATTATCTGAAGGAAGTAAGGAGTCTTGTTTATATTTTTTAAATAATTATGAATCAATTATGGGGAAAAGAGAAAAGTTTGGTTGGTTAGATTAAAGCTGATATTTTAATTGCTAAAAATAAAAATTAAAAGGAGTGTTTATATATGAAAATCAATAACAAACTTAATGAAATTAAAGTAGGAAGAATTTATCATTGGGATGTTTTAAATACATTATCAGGCATTCATAATGGAACAACGAAAGTCAAAGTATTAAAACTCCAAGAAAGAATTAATGCGTCCCCTCTTGCAGAAGTACAAAGTATTGAAACAAAAGGAGTATTCCCAACAGACATTGCTCATTTACAATTAGACCCTGATTACTTAAAAGCTAAATATAACAAGTTAATGCGCTACTACAAAAAGAATAATCCTAAAATGATATTCCAACATACCTCTGCTATTTTTGATAAAACCAAAAAATACGTTATTATAGGTAATGCTCCAGAAGTAAATATTCTAAGATGCTTAGACAAAAATGGTAAAATACATTCAATTGGATATGATTGGTTTGAAGGATTTAGTCTTACAAGAAATGAAGATTATGATCGCGAACAAGAAGCAATGATGGAAGAGTTTGCAGATGATTTTGAATATGATTACTATGACAGAGACGATTGTGTTTCTGATGAAGAAATTGAAGATGAGGGTTATGATTATATTCCTTGGGATAACGATTATCTTGGATATGATGAGGATGGTAGTGGTCTTTTACTTCCACCAAATTAAATCCTAGAAAACATGTAACTTATGGTATAATGAATCAGAGGTGAATTAATCATGAAACCTTGTACCCGTTGTGGGATATGTTGTTCACTATCTCTTTGTTCAAAAGGAAGAAGAACTGACAAGAAGAAAAAGGGAAATTGTAAGTATCTTATAAAACACGAAGACAAAACAACTTCTTGCCAGTTGGTGCTAGATGGTAAAATGGATTCAAAATTTATTGGTTTTGGCGAAGGATGTCATATGCAAAGAAGATATCCTTTACAATATCAGGTTATGGTTAATTTCAGGAATATTAAGAATTGATGAATTAATAGGAGGTATATAAATGAATTTTAAAATGGATTATTTTGCACCACTTACTAGCAATAAAAAAGTCAATAGAAAGTGGTATATTGAAACGTTCAACACTCAAAATGGTAAAAGGATAGATTATAGTATCAATCCTTTCGGAGATGAAATTGGAAAAGATTTAAATATTTTAGTATCTGGATTATCAAAAGATGAGGCTATTTTTCAATGTTATAAATTATCAAAAGAATTAAAGATTCCATTATTTGATGGTTGCAACGATTGCTTTATTAGAGACGTTTCTGATAAAAAGGAGGAATCTTTATGTTTGGCCTAGTACGAAAGAAGGATGTTCTTGAAAAACTAGAGTACATCGAAAACAATATTGCAGAATGGAAAAGTATTTGGAATGATTCAAAAGATGAAAATGTTAGACTTACTGTAACGCATACTTTAAATACCATTAATGAGTTAGTTAAAAATACTAAACAATATTTTAAAGGAGAGTTTTAATATGAATATATTTATGGTAAAAGTAACAATGAAGAAATCACAATTATCTGGTTATACTTGGATGGATGGTTCGCCAAGTAATTTAGATTGTTATGTTGAAGTAGAAGCAGACACGCTATTTGAAGCAGTAGAATTAGTAAAGCAAAAATATGGTGACAAGAAGAAATATTGGATTAAACCAGAAGGAAGTTACATGAAACTTGAATCAATTTGAAAGTAAAAGAGAGGAGAATTTTATTGGAAACAGAACGATATAAAATATATTGTTTAATCCGTTTAAATAATGAAAACATTTTGTATGTAAATAGTTTTCATTATTATACCGATGCCTTTGATTATATGACGAATGATTATAATAAAATAATGCGTACTACTTATTTTTCTAGAATACGTTCAAATTATAGTAATGATTGGAAGTCAGAAATAAATTTAACAGATGGTAGGCTTAATAAATGGGATATTATTGAATCTTATGTTGAAATACCAAAAGTAAAATATTTGGGAAACTAGCAATCATGATTTTAAAAGTTTGAAATAATACTTTGAAGTTATTTAAAGGAGGAATATTAAAATGGCAGTTATGATTTATAATTCTAAAGATTATGTTTAAGATGGTGATGTATTCATTGTAAAATTGTTAACAGATCAAAATATAACAATGTTCTACAGATGTATATATCTTGATGATGAGGGTAACAAAAGTAATGATAAATTATTAATATTTAATTTTGAAAATCATTGGAAGAAAGATAATATTTTTATTCCCTGTGGAGATGCTTGTGTTAAGAAAGATATAATTATCGAAGCAATCAAAAAGAGATGGGATTGTGGAACGGAGATTGAGTTTATTGAGAATGACAATTTAGTGATTAATATAAGTAGGAAATAGGAGGGTTATTGATATATGCAAACTGTTACATGTATAAACAATGAACCAAATTTAAGCTTAACTATCGGTAAGGTTTATGAAGTCATATCTTCAGATGATAAAATGAGGCACTATGAAATTATAAATGATAAAGGAGATAGTCAATTTTATTATCAATGGAGATTTAAATAAAATTATTAATGTTAAGTTAAGGATGTGGTGATATACATGATTGTAAGATAATGAGTTAAAATACATAAATAGCAATAAAATAATAAAATAAATAATAAGAAGGATGGTAATGTATAAATATGAGTAATGAATTAACAATTTTTGAAGGTAAAGAATTAGAAATTTTAACCAAAGATGATGTAAATTTTAAGTTTGAAGGAACAATGTTACTTAATGGAATCCAATGTGTTTCAATATTAGGCTATGCCAATCAAAATAGAGATATTGAAAGACATTGCGACGAAGAAGATATTTACATAATTACTAAAGAAAAACTCAGTACCGAAATGGTATTGAAATTAGAACTCAATACATATCAAATCACATTGGGACAAAGAGGTACTAAATTTATAAATGAAGATGGAGTATTTGATTTGATCTATAATTCAAAATTACCCCAAGCCAAACAATTCAAGAAAAAAGTAAAAGCAATAATTTCTCAAATCCAAAGAACAGGTAAATTTGACTCCACAGAAAATAATATCATGCTTATTGAAGATGAAACAGAAAGAAATCTTACACTCACAATATATAATTTAAAACAAACTTTAACTAATAATCCTAATGATATGTTAATGCAATTTGCTTATAATTCTAAGGTAACTGAACTTAACCCTATATAAACAATCGGTTGAATTAAAAAAACTACAAGATGAAATAGAAGGAGTTAAGGCCGATACAGAACTGATCAAAGGACAACAAATGTTTGTTTGTGATAGAACTAATTTTAATGATAAGATTAAAATCCTTGCAAATAAATACTATGGGAGAGAAATTTCAAAAGCATATAATGCATTGTTTGCTAAAATGAAATTATTGGGAAGTTTTGATGTGTATGCTAGATGTAAAAATGAATGGGATAAAATCAATGAAGGGAGAGTGGCAGAAGGTAAAGAACCATATGCAAAAAGCACATTAAGGGGTAAGGTTAATTATTTGGATATTATTGATAAGAACGGGAAGTGGGAACTTTGTTCTGAAGCATATAAAACAATTGAAACTGAAGAATATACTTCAAATACAGCAAGATAATACATAATAATTACATAAAAAAGCAGGACTTAAAACCTCCTGCTTCTCTTAAACTATAATCAATTAAAACCGTAATTTTAAATCCAACAACATAAAAATAATATTTTTTATTTTAATCAAATTGGGGTTGCAATACCAATTACCATGATATATAATATACACAAGAAGTAAAACAAATCAGTCAGAAAGCAGGTGAGTACATAGAAAAATGAATCACATTCAGCAGAAGGATTTAGAATCACTCATAGCAAAATATAATCAAACTGATTCTACTGTCATAAAACGTAATTTAGTTAGAATTATTGATAACTCAGAATATCATAGGAATGGTCAGGGGTTAGCTGATAAAACTGGATTAAGTATTGAGACGATCTATCAATATCGAAAAGTTAGTAAGAAGACCAATATTAGTTTTGAAAATGCTTTAAGGTTGGTTAATGTGTTAGGGGTTAAGATTGAGGATTTGATGGATTAGAAAGGAGACAATTTAAAGTGTTAAACCCTATTCAAATATTAAGAGAAGGAACTGAAGAAAATCTTATAAATGAACTCAAAAGCATTTCAGTAGATGAACTAAAATCAATAATCAGAAAATACATGCCTGACATGACTCGTAAAATGTATAAGTGTGTAGATTCTCAAAAAATGATTGACTATATTTGTAGGCGAACTGAAAGTTTAGTAACAAAAGGTGATGTGTTTTACACCAATTAATTTAGAGGAATTGAAAGGGGAGATATAGAATGACTAACAATATCACTTATTCAGTATCTTGCAAAGAAGCAAAAGACATATTGGATTATCTGAAAGATGTAGAAGAAATGTATCTAGGAACAGAAAAAGAAATTTCTAAAACAATTCATGATCTTAGAGATAAACTTGCGATTCAATATAACGAGCAAATTAAACAAATTAATAAGTTTTCTGTAGGGCAAAAGGTCAAATATTTTAAAGGATTTCATGGGTATATTTTAACAGAAATAGTAAATATATCAGATGAACAAATTATTACAAAAGATGGAGAGTCTTTTAATTTAGAAGGATTAAAAAGATTTGATGCTCGCAAGAGTTATAAGTTAGAAATATCATAACAGTCGAATGTCTAACTTCATATTACTTTCGAAAGGATGAATAAACCATGAAATTACAAAATGACGTACAACAAACAATCGTCAAAATTGTAAGGGAAATTAATTATACTACACGCCAAGATATTTTAAATTCCTTTGAAAAAATCTTAATGTATTCCATTTCTTCTAAAACAATGACAAATTGGATTCTTGAAAACATTGAATTGGAAATACAAAAACTAATCGAATGGAGTATAATTTATGAAGTGGAAGAGGAAGGTGAATTGGCAGGTTATTATCAGACAGACTGGACAGATGAACAGATTAATAAGTAATATTGAATCAATGTGAGTTGACTTTAGAAATGTAATGGTTAAGGATAGTGGAGATAAGTTAATTTTAAATTAAAATGAATGGAGGAATTCAACAATGATAGATTCAGATATTAAGAAACTTTTCGATGTACTAAAAAAGCATAATTATGTTATGGTTTACTATGACAAATTAGCAGGAAAATTTAAAGATTTTCTGGATTATATTGAATATGATTATTCATTAAACAAAGATCGTGATCATAATTGTCCAGAAAGGAATAGATTTGAACGTGTAATACATTAGGTTGGAAGGAGTTTGGAAATGCGTAAAGAAGACTTAGTAAAATTGTTAAATGGCGAATCGGTTAAAGTTGGCAAGAATCAAATTTATTTAGATGGTGATGGTTACTTTGTAGTTGAGAAATATGATCACACTGAAAACAAAGTAGAATTTTTTAATGTGTTCGAAGGATATCGAAGTATTGAACTTGCAATTAAAACTGCAAAAGAGATTTAAAATCATTTACTAGGAATAAAAGGAGGAAGAAATCATGAAAGATAAATTATTAAGCACCTTTTCAACTGAAAGTAATGGTGAAATTATTAGAGTTAATATTCTAGAGACAGAAAAAGGTATTGTTTTTGATATTGTCGGCAGTTCAATGGACGTATTCATAAATGGAGAAGAATTTTACAGTAAATATGATAAAGAAGAGTACAAATATATTCCATCTCATCTAAGAAGTTTTGTAGAAGAAAATATCTGTTCCTGCGGAGATGGATTAAGAAAAGAAGGATCTGAGGTTAAATGTGATTTAGATTTAAAAAGAAGAGAATATTTTTTAACTATTCCAACCAAACGAGCAAAGAAAAACAATCTTACATTAATGGACTGGCTTATTGATTATAAGATGTTAGCTGATGATGTTAAAATATTAGACAAAGAAAAAGAGAGAAGTATATATGAAGAGTTTTTAAGTAATGTAAAAACTTATGGATATCAAATGAAAGTAAGTCATGGTGGAAATGATTATGATAATTGGTTTGTCTTATCAGTGCCTATTAATGATTTTGATTTAGATAAAGTTAAGAAGTGTTTGAAATTGTGGCAAGGTTATAATCAATATTTAATAGATACTTATTTAGATGGTAAATATTAAGTAGGCTCAATTAAAAGCACGATTTTAATTGATATTAAACGTACTTGATAAAGGGCAAGACGTTAAAAGGAGAAAATAAAAATGAATTTATTAGAAATCCAGGTAAAATTCAACAGTAATGATATTCTTTACACCACAAAACAAACAAAAGTCGAAATGATTTGTAATATATGTGAAGGAACTGGAAAAATAAAGTATAATGGTAAAGATATGAAATGCCCTGAGTGTATGGGAGTAGGAAAATTTAAGTCAGAGAAAAATGTTAATATTGTTTGCGATGAACCGTATAAAATTTCTACGACTAAGATTAGTATTAATTCTAACGGTGGTATCACGGTAAAATATAAGGGATATTGTGGACTTTCTATGTTAAATAGAGCAGAAGACAATTTATTTACATCTAAAGAAGAGGCACAGCGTAGGTGTGATGAATTAAACAAAGAAAAAACTTTTGTGAGAATTGAAGATATTATTATACAGGAAGATTTCAAGAAATTTATTCCTTCTTTAGATAAAATACATGAGAAATTAGAATATTATAAACTTCATAAAAAGTTTAATGGAAATATTGTTGTTGATAAGAACAATATATTACAGGATGGATACATAATCTATTTATTATGCAAAATGTTGAATATTGAAGTTCTCAAAGTAGTTGTTGAGACAGAGATTAAAGTATTAGACAATAAAGATGAAGATGATTGAGGGATGTTGTTTGTAAATCATACCATAAAACAGCAACTTTATAAGATGGAAGGAGAATAAATTATGAATAATTGTTTTAATTGCAAAGCTATGAAAGAATGTAATTGCGGAGAAGCGATATTAACGCTTAAAGCATATTTATCAGCTAAATTATATCAGCAAATTAAGGATGATATTATATTACAATTTAATTGCGAACATTTTGAGTGATTAGTACAATTCAAAAGTCAGTTTTATGCCATCAGGATTTAAAAAATGAAGCATTTAGAAAAACAAGAGAATGAAGGAGATGTAAAATGACATTATTAACTTTTGAAGAAATATTAAAAGAGATTGAGGAAGAAGGATTTTGGGAACTTCCACCTAATTGTATAAGTGGTGAAGAATATGAAGAATGGTTAAGAAAAGATAAATCTGAGGAGGAACAATCTAAATGAAAATTACATCAATTATGGAAACAAATAAACAAGAGAAGACTATATTCTATGATGCTCTAAATGTCTACATTACTTATCTTACCAAAATGCTCTCAGACAGTCCTGAAGGAACTTCTAAGACATTGATTACTACAACCCTAACAAACACCAATCGTCTATTATCCGAGATGGAATTAAGCTTATAAAGGAGCATAAATAAATGACTGAAACAGAATTATTAATCCAAGAAACTATCATTTATTTACTTGAAATTAAAAAAGATTATGCAAGAAGTGTTTCAATGGATGACATTGGCAAATTAAGGACTTTAACCAATGCGGTAGAATTATTACATCAGTATAATGATATAATACGTGGATTAAAATAATTAAAAGAGGAGAGAAAAAATAAATGAAAATCACAACGACATTAGAAGTTTCCAAACAAGAGAAAAATATCATCTATAATGCTCTTGAAGCATACATTAAATACCTAACAGAAATGTTACCTAACAGCCCAGAAGGTGGTTGTAAGGCATCAATCAGCGAAACCTTAACTCATACCAATAGATTGATATCTGAAATGGAATTAAGCATGTAATAAGACTGAAAGAAGGAATTATAAATGGATAATATTATGAAAATATTTGACGCTCAAGACAAAGAAGAAATGAAAAATGCTTTTATTGAAATTATCAAGGAACATTTCAAAACAGAATTAGAGGACATGGGTGTATATCTATTTGATCCAAATGAAATAGAGGAAAAGATTAATGATGCATTTTCAGAAGTTGTAAAAGAAATCAAGGTAGAATTCAAGGAAAAGTTAAGAGAACAAATGGCTGTATTTTATGATAAGAAGTTAAGTAAGATATTGAATGGGATTAAGTAAGAAAGGAGTTGTAATATCATGTTTATTTTTGATAGCATAGAAGATGATGGATGTAAAATTTATTATTCTAAAGATCATAAATATTCAGTAGTTGAAAGACCAGATGGCGTATTTTTAACTTATAAGTTCAATGAAGAAAAAAATTTGTATGATTGGTTGGAAGATAAAAGTTGTTCATTAGAAGAATGTGAAGAAGTTATTAAAATAATGGTATTTTAAAATTAATAATAACCCCACGTAAGAAAGGATGAAAATAAGATGAATGAACAAGAAAATAAATTCCATGAACTTAAAACTTGGCCTGAACTTTTCAATGCAGTAATAAAACCAAACAAATTAAAACGTAAAACAGTAGATATTAGGAAAGATGACCGTAATTACAAAGTTGAAGATACTTTAATCCTAAAAGAATTTGATCCTGTTGCTCAAGAATATACAGGTAGAAGTTGCTGGAGAATTGTTACTCATTGTCTAAGAGAGCAACCTTGGGTTCCTGAAGGGTATGTGGCAATGAGTATATGCGAAATTAGTCCAGATACTATGTTTAGTTGATAATAACTTAAAAGACATCTTTGATATGAATTATAAAAGAATTAGAAAGGGTGGTAAATTTATGAACAATTTAAAAATCAAAGCGTTTATTAAACCAAAATTTGACAAACATAATAGTTTTGATTATGGTGGATTTGATATGGGAGAAGGTACTCCGTACAAGATTGTATCTATTAATTTTAATAGACAATTTATTACGGTTCATGAACCAAAATGGATTGATTATATGGGATTTTCAGTTAATATTGAACAAGGAAGGACTGCATTTGGATACTGCGGATACACAACTAATGATTATTCATTTGATGATATTGAAATACAGTCAATAGATATTGATGGTAATACATTGTCTGAAAGTGAAATGCAGAGTATGAGAGATATTGCAGAAAATGAAATTAGGTTAATGAATGAATATTAAGCAGATAAATTTCGACTTTTATTTGATTTAAGAAAAGGAGATAAATAAAATGATCTATGTAATAATTGGATTAATAATTGGATTAATAATTTTATTTATAATAGCAAACATTTCAGTTGCAGTTGCTCCTACAAAGTTTGTAAATGCAGACGCAGGAGCATTTGATAGTATTACCTATAAAATTACTACATATGCCGATTTAGAAACTGCTAAAAGTAAGTCTAGTTTCAAAACTTCTATATATGAAGTGCCAGAATACTTATTAGATGAAATGAATAAAATTTCAAACTCTCAAAAGCGTCAAGGAATGAAACTGAATGATGCTTGGTGCGCTGAGAAATTTTTATTAGATAAAAAGTGCGAAATAGTTTATATTAACAGGAATTATTTTTAATATCCCAGAAAATCCAACATTCGAAGGATAAAATATAAGGAGGAATATAAAATGAGAAAAGGACAAAGAGGTAAATTCATAGGCAATGAAAATTATGATGGTGATCTAGTAGGAGGAGAGCTATTTACAGTGACATATGTTGATGAATATTTTCCAGAAGAAAAACATTGGTTGATTGAAGTTAAATTAGATACAGGAGAAACTACGTTTTTATTGAGTGACTCAGTTGAAATATTTACTGAAGAGGATGATTTAATGACATTGAAAATTTTGATTAATAAGTATCCAGAACAAGCCAAGCAATATTTGGATAGGAGGAATAATTAATGTACAGTAGCAGTTTAGATTATTGGTATAAGAAAGGCAGAGCATATTCATTCTCATTAATATGTAATTGCGGTGCTACAATCAATGGTGTGATATTAAATGGAAGTAAAAGTGATAAATTACATTGCAATTGTGGATTAGTCTGGGAAGTAAATAAACCTTGTAGGGAGGAATAGATAATGCACAAATACTTTAAAGAATTAGATGAATCAGATAATATCACAGGATTTTGTAGTATTTGTTATAAAGATAAACAATATTTGGAAGATCATTTATTGTCTAAATGCTATAAAGTTGTTGAGATTACTGAAAAGGAATATGATAAGTTGAGGAGAGTGAAAGAAGTAAATAATGTATAAATATAATTTCAAAGAGAGCGATTTTGAATATTTACATGAAGTGATAGGAGTTATATGGAGCAATGATGGAGAACCATATCTTAATGAAATTAAACTAACAGAAGAAAATTTATTGGGATTGTTAGAAGAGGAGGAATAAACAATGAAACAAAGAATTAATATTGATCAGTTACAAGAATTATCACTAGGACAACAAAACAACCTAAGAGATTTGTGGCATCCAAAACAATATGATTATGTTGCTTACACTTATAAATATTATGAAAAACTTACTACAAGCGAAGTTGTTATTAAAGGATTATATAATAATGATCCTAATTTTGTTGAAGAGGTATCCGACTTAGAAGGTGAATATGTATTTCCAAAATGCAATTGTTTGCCATTACTAAATATTGGTCAAATGATTGAGATATTATTAGGTTGTAGTTGTATAGATTGTACTTTAAGATTACTCGATGAAAGAGTTAGAGGTAAAATTTATGGAATGGAATCATGTGATGCATTGTGGATTTTGATAAAAGAGTATTTGAGTAATTAAATTAGAAAGAAGGGATTATTCATGTCTCATACTGAATTTATTATACAAAAGGTTTGTTGTAACTTTTGCAATAAGGTTTATTATGAAATGCCTGATAATGGATACATTAAATGTCCACACTGTAATATAGATGTAAATTCTAAAGATAAAATGGTGCAAAAATTACAAGTGCCTATAGAAATAGATTTAAATGGAAATATCACAGGAGATGTATCTGTGTTCGAAATTATTAAACAAGAACAACCAGTAAATAAGGGAGATATGAAAATTACATTGATAGATAAAGAAACTTTCAAAAGCGTTGTCATAAACAACGTAACAACAATTGGAATTGTGGAAAATTCAAAAACGAATGATTTATATTGGGGAAGAAGATATGAGAATGGAAGTTATGGTTTGGGAAGTCCATTCTCTCCAAGAAAATATAAAATTATAATTGAATAGGAAGAAGGTTGTTTCTATGAATGATAAAGATCAAGATAATCTAAACTTCAAAGAAAGATACGCAAAATTTAAAGATTATTATGATAATAATCCAGTAGCACTTGTTGAAGATTTTAATCCAAATATTAAACTTCTCCCATATCAAAAAATAATTCTAAATGCAATGATGGCAAAAGATAAAACATATTCATTCGTTAATGCTCGTATAAATCAAAAATTATGGTTGTCTAATATGAGATTGGAATGGATGAAAGTGTTTAGAAGGAATTTTCAGGTATGGAGTCCAGACGGTATTGATGTTTATGAAAAAGGTGTATTGGTTGAGGAAGTAAAGAGTGAGAAAGGAGGAAAATAATAATTGGCATCAGTAAAACAACAGGCGACAATTGATAGAAAAAGACAAGAAAAATTTAATCAAGAGCATAAAACGATTAATGGGATGGATCATAAATTCTGTAATAAACACCATATTTATTTTCCAGAAGAAGATGTTTGGTTTCCAGCTACACTAGATTATTTTTATCACAATGACAAAAATAAAACAGACCACTTACATCCTGAGTGTAAAAGATGTGGCATTCAAAAAGTCAGGGAAAGATATTTTAAAGATGAAGCAGGAGATATTAAATCAAAAAAGAAAGCGGAAAGAGATTTAAATAAAATATATTATAAGGAATATCATGCCGAATGGTTAGTTGACCATAAAGATGAACAAAAAGATTATCAATCGGAATGGAGAAAAGATCATCCTGAGAAATGTAGGGTATATTCTAAAATGCATAGAATTCACGATATAACCGAATCTGAATGGAGGGATTGCCTAAAAGTATTTGAAAATACATGTGCATATTGTGGACTGCATGCCGAAAAACATTTTATGACAAGAAACAATAAAGAAATAATTATGAATCTTCACAAAGAACATGTAGATGATGAAGGTTATAATGATTTAAGGAATGCTATCCCATCGTGCCAACATTGTAATAGTGGTAAAAATGTGTCTGATATGGAAGAATGGTACAGAAATCAGAAATTTTTAGTCAAGAAAGACTTGATAAAATAATATGGTGGACTACAGAGGGATATAAAGAATACATAGAAAATAAAACTCCGTATAGGATTGTTAGAAAAAAGAATGAAGATAATAATAAATTCCATTGGGAACTTTGGACAGTTGATGAAATGAGAAATATGATAAAGTGTATACATAGAGGCGTTAAGAAAAAAGATGTACAAGAATGGGTTGATATCAATCCGGTTGAACTAGTAACATAAAAGCATTGTTTTATAGAGTCCAAAAAGAAAGGAAAATACCATAAATGAACTGTAAATATTGCAATCAAGAACTAACCAAATTACAAAACAATTACTATAATGGATGTTGTGATGGAATTTGTGAAAACAGATATGAAAAATCACATAATCAACACTGTAAATTATGTGGCTTAAAGATAACTGAAGAAGAGGATAAATATTATGGAGGATATTGTTCTGGTGGTTGTGCAGGTGAACATAGTGAAATGATAAGGGGAAGAGATTAATATTATAAATCCTAAAATAATTATTTGCAATTAATTTAGGATTATGGTATAATTATTAAGGGAAGGTATGTAAAGGAGGTAATAAATAAAATGCTTGATAAATGTTTTAATTGCGGTGAAGAAATTGATGATGAACTTGATACATATGCTGTTTTAGTTGGAATGAGTGGTAGAATTAATTTTTGCGAATCATGTGGAAAGACTTTTAATATTCCAAATTGGTATAATAAAAAGGAGGCTTAACCAATGATTAAACAATATGTGATATATAATTTTCTCAATGAATATTATGAAGGAGATTATGATAATGGTATGCCATCATTAACACCACTTCATGAAGATGCTATAATATTTAATTTACACAATGCTAAAGTAATTTTAAATAAACTACACAAATTAGGATTCACTAGATTGCAAATTAAAGAATATGTTAAGGGATTATATGATTGAGAGGCGGTGAGAAATATGTACGAAATACAAATCTATATTGTTAACGCTTTGACAAATGAAATTAAGAAACCTGATAAGTATAATACATTTTGGAGAAACGGAGAACTTTGTGGAGTTCAAGATTATTTAAAAGTTAAGTATGAAATAATACTTCATCCAGATTATGAAGGCAAATAAATATTGAATAGAAGAAGGAGAGATTAATATGTGGATTAGATCACAAGACAAAGAAACTCTTATGGATTCAAATGGATTTACATTATACACTGGAATTGAACAAATTAAATTGCAATGCAGAAGAATTGTAAACGACAATCTTAATACTGCAATAATGGGAAAGAATAGTGGTGTATGGTATTATTTAGGTACATATGAAACAAAGGAAAGAGCATTGGAGGTTTTAAATGATATTCAAAAAGAGATAATTGATTATCAACCTGCTCATGAGTGCCAATGTTTAGTTGTTTTTGAAATGCCAGAATTTGAAACATCAGAAGAATAGAGGGGGAAAGGAGAGATTGCAAAATGAAAACAATTTGTTTTACTGGTCACAGACCTGACAAACTTAAGAGAGGATATGACTTAGAATCATTCTCTTATCAAAAACTTAGAGGAATATTAAGAAATAAGATAGTTGAAGTAATTAATGATATTATTGATAATCAAAATGAAAAAGATATTAAATTTATCTTTGGAGGAGCAATTGGAGTCGATCAACTATCCTTCTCTATTTGCGAAGAACTAAAACAAGAAGCAAAAGAGTATAAAGCATGTAAAATTGAATTAGAATTAGCAATTCCTTTTGAAAAACAAGCAAGTAAATGGTATGAACGAGATGTTGACAGATATGAATTACAAAAACAACATGCAGATATTTTAACATTTGTTGATACTGTTGAAGGATATGATTTTAAAGGTGTTGCTGTAGGAGAATATCATCCTGCAAAAATGATGATTAGGAACAAATTCATGGTTAATAATTCAGATATTGTTATTGCTGTATGGAATGGTAGCAAAGGTGGTACTGCTAATGCTGTGAATTATGCTAAGAAGATTGGGAAAGAGATTATTGTTATTAACCCCAGATGAGATTTAGAATGAAAATTAATTTAAATATATAAATAAAATTGCTTGACATAAGGTTAGTGAAATGATATAATTATATGTGGTAAGAATATAGGTGAGAGGAGCTAGACATGAGCAAGAAATTAATTGTGTATGGGTTTACATAGTGTGAAAATAAAATATTAAAATCACCAAAGTTGTCAATTATACTGATGTGAAAAATGAAATTAAACAAAGGGGTAATACATATGTACAGTATATTTATCTGTAAATCTCAAAAATTAGCAGGATATTTAATGTTATTTAAAAATTTTAGACTAATTGAAACACAACCATCTAGAGAAGACGAGAATCGCAATGTCTTCTTATTTACCAATTCACAAATTTTACAAGATGCTATAAATGAATATAAAGAATGGAGGACTCTCAACAGTAATGCCAATTTAAACAATAAACAAATCAATCCTACAAATTCTACACGAACAATCTCAACAGCAATTAATCCCTCTGAGAAACCAAATAATGAATAATGGTATATTCCCTAAATTAGAGCAATTATTCAATGTATTTATGAACGAGGCAGCCATTGGTAAAACTTATACAATTATAGATACATTAAAAGAATTATCTGCAAAAACAAGTGAATCAGGTAAACCAGTTAAGACACTTATAGTTACAAAATTTATCGCAGAAGGAAAACATATTGCAGATGAATTAAATAAATTCAAACCTAATATGGCAAAGGATGAAAACTCGGACAATAAAGAAAAATATGAGAAGGATCTTGTAAAATATGAGGTATTAATTATTACTCATTCAATGTATAAGATATTATGTAAAGATTTGTTTAATAAACGTAAATATTACATAGAAGGTAGAACAAATTTAATCATCGATGAAGAACTTAATATGGTAGAAATGGACTCACTTGGAGACAGAGATATTGATAGGCTGAGAAAAACTCTTAGAGAACTAAAATATATAGATGAAGAAAATAGTATATATGTTGACTTAGAAATATTGTTTAATAAAATAATGTTTGGTATATTAGAAAGAAAAGATAATTGTAATGATAAATCTCTAAGATATTTTGAATTTATAGATTCTAAAGCAGAAGGAAGAATTGAATTATTAAAGAAATATGTAAGTAAATGTTTATTCACAGATAATTATATTTATTCTTTATTTTTTAGACATGGTATAAAAACAAATAAAGCTGATTTGCTTAAAAAATTAGACATATTGAAAAAATACTTCAACAATTCAAAAGTATTAGTAAGTAATAAAATACTTTATACATATGATGCTGAAATGAAATATTTCTTCTTAGACAATAATATATTGCTCGACGCATCAGCAAAATTTCATGAACTATATAAATTAGGAGAACAATTCAAATTAGAATCAGCAGATAGAATATTTCCTCATAATAATTGGACAATACATTTATCTAATACAAATAGTACATTATCAGCAAAACATACAAATAAAAACTTTTATAAAGATATTGTAGAATTAATTATTAATGAATGTTCAGAAAATGATAATATTTTATTGCTTGGTTTAGAGGAGGATATTTCTCATATAAAAGTTCATTATGGAGAAAAACTTATGCATTTGGAAAACCTTGAATATAGTAATTTCCAAAACATGAGAGGGAAAAATGATTGGGGCGATTTCAATAAATGTTTCATAATTCATACTCCAGTAATGCCAACCCCTTATTATGTGTTTATGTATATGCTCTATACAGGGAAAATTCCTACAGAAGAAGAATTTGTGTTTCAAAAAATACATAATAATATGGGATTTATATTTAATGACACATTGGAAAGTCTAAGAAAAACAGATATTGTAAGTGGAATATATCAAGGTATCAAGAGAATAAATAGAGGCACTGGACATATCGATGATAAGGCAGATGTTTATTTGATTAATGGTGATCCTGATATTGTTGACATGATAATAAATCAATTGAAAGATGTTAATGTTGTAAGGTTTGCTTTAAATGAAGATAAAAAGAAGTATAATAGCAAGGTAAGAAAAGAAAATAGTGCTTCAAGTAAATTTATCACATTGCTTAATTCTTTAGATTTTAATCAACAATATCCTATTAAAGTATTATTAGAACAAATTGAATGTAAACCTACAAATTTCAGTAGATTATGGAAAAATGATATTGTTCAAGAAACAGTAAGATCATTAAATATAGAATTAATAAAAATTAATCGTGAAAATTATATTAATATTAAAAAATAATTATAGTCTTTCGTCATGAATATCTATATAATATTAATTTATATAGTAATTGGTGACGAAAGATAAAATAAATAAATAAAAAATAATTATAAAAATAAATCCATGGAAGGAATTTTGTGACAACAAAATTACTGTAATGAAAAGCCTCCTGCAAGGACTATAAGCAAGAGGTACAACGAGAGCAATGTATCGGACAAAGCGTTGACCTTCCAAACATTCGCTATCGCTCAGTTTGGGATTTATTCTTTTAATTGTTTTTCTTCTATAAACTAATAAAGGAGTGATTAAAGTAAAAACAATACGTATGACAATTGATGTTCATTTTGAAGAAAGTGATAAATATAATTTTTCTGAGGAAGAAAGAGATACTGCCATTAAAGATTTGCAAGATACTATTAGAGCAGAATGTATTATGAATAATATCAAAGAAGTATATAGTTGGAAGTTGGCTAGTGAATTTATATGTAGATAAAATAAATTATAAAGGAGCGTAAAAAATAAATGAAATTAAAATTCATAGGCACAGGTTCAGCATTCAATACAAAATTAGGTAACACAAGTGCCTACATCAAAGAAAACAATACACTATTACTTATTGATTGTGGTGAATTAACTTTTGATAGAATCATATCTCTAAATCTATTATCAGATGTCTCAGAAGTCCATATTGCTGTAACTCATACTCATCCAGATCATATGGGAAGTCTAGGGAGTTTAATATTCTATTGTTATTTCATTAAAAATATTAAGCCAACATTCCATGCGGTCAACAGTGATTTTATTGAATTGCTTGAGATTATGGGAGTTACAGAGAAACATTGTGAGTTTGATAATTGTGCGATTAATCAATTTGCAGAGATTGAAAACTTAAATATTCAATTACTTTTTATTTTAAATAAACATGTTAGAGAATTAACTTCATTTGGAATATTACTTTTAAATATAGTTACAAAAGAAAATGCTTATTATAGTGGAGACAGCTATGAGATACCTAAATCTATTTTATATGGTTTAGAATGTGGAGAACTTAATTGTTTGTATCAAGATACATGCAAAGCAGATTATGATGGTAATGTACATTTGTCATTGGGAAAGCTTGTAGAATTGATACCTGAAGGACTAAGGGGAAAAATTTTTATTATGCATACTGATGAAGGATTTGATTTTGATGAAGCGAAGGAATTAGGATTTAATGTTGCTGAGATTGAAGGAGGAATTGAGTAAATGAGTAAAAATATGTCATCATTCACAAGAAAACAAAATATCAAAAATGTAATCGACAAAATAATTATCAAAACATTTGATACAATCCTATATCCATTACGCCTAGTTTATAAGAAATATGATGGTTCTGATTTACAAACAAAAAGAAAAGTTAAGAAAGCATATAAAAAGTTAAAGAATAATATTTATTATCATTTGCTAAATTGGGATTATGTTTATATTACTGATTTTAGAGTGCAAGAGGAAGATATGTGTGCAAATATTATTTCAATGGATAGAAATACTTATGCTTTACAATATCACACAAAGAAGTCAACAAAGCAGATATTTGATGAAATTGAAGATATTTTAAGAGCAGATGAGAGTTTAGTGGTTGAGAGTATTGGTGTTAGGGATTTGTTTAAATATGGTTATTTTAAGGAAGATGGTAGAGTTATTAAGGTTATGATTGTTGATGAGAAGGGTATTATAAGATGAACATTAAAATAAAGTCTAAAGAAGGAATATCACTAAATAGAAGTTATAGAAAATTCTTAGGTAAGGAATATCAAATATTTTTCTACCCTGACTATGTAGAATATATGACTAAATTTGGTCGATTAGCTTTAGTTAAATCTGTTTCAGTTGATGAAGGTGATTATTGGTATAAAGATGATGATAATAAATTTCCTATTGGAATTATGAGAAAAAGTATTTCGGTAAATAGGGGAGTGGTTAGATTGATTAGAGTGTTTTGTTTTAGATATTCGTTTGATATTGGATGGTTATTTGATAAGTAATACTTTAAATTGTATGTTTGAAAGGGAGTGAAAAAGATGGATGAATTATATACTTGCGGAGAATGTGGTAAACAATTTAAAGTTTATATAGTATTTTGCGAACATGAATTAACATGCAATGGGAAATAAAAGGAGAGTAAAAATAATGAATATGCCAAATCTAGTTAGGCATGGGTTATATCGAAGTTTTGAATCTGGATATAATAGTGATGCTATTAATATGTTATATACTAATACTAAGAAAAGTCCTGAAGAGATTTCAGAAATGATTAGGGAAACTTGGAATTACATAAAAGAAGAAAACACAAGCAATCATGTAGTAAGTCATTTCTTTTATTTACTTGGATGTGAAGTAGATAGGACTTGGGTAGAAGATATATCATTTGATATTGTTAAATATGGATTAAACCATGATGATGTTGAGGTTGTTGATTATGCTATTGGTCTGATAGAATCTTGGAATGATAAAGATATACTTGATTTGTTGTTTAATACTAAAATTAAATCAGAATGGCTTGAAGAATACAAAATTAAAGTGTTAGAAGAGTTCGGTTATTCTATGTATACTGAAGGTGGTGATTAAATGTTACATGACATAGAATATGCCCTAAAAATGAGTGTAATTAAATTCTGTGAAGATATGTGTCCTTATAGGATAGCAAATGCTTCATATGATGATGGATATGAATTACCTTGTACAGTAAATAAATGTTTTGTTAAAGATTATGCTGAGTATTTGTTGAAGTAATTATATTAAAAATAGAAGAAAGAAGGAAATAAAATGAGTAATGGTTGGATTAAAAATTTATCATCAGATGTTTACTATAAAATTCAATTTAATAATTATCTAGGTTGGGATAAAATTAATGACAAGACTCCTTATTATGTTTTATTAGAAACTATAAAAGGTAAAGATAAATCATCTCATGATATAGGAGTCGAATATGATGATATTTCGCATGGTAATTTTTATTGGAGAGATTTTACGAAAAGCAGTTTGCCTTTTGTAGATGATGGAGAAATTTATTGGTCTAGTTTTAGTTTTCAATTTGCTGAAGATGCTAAGAAATTTGTTGAGTTATATGATGGTAAGGGTAACTGGATGGATGATTTTGAGGAGTTTAGAATTGAATGTGATGATAAAAGAAATGGTAGGAAGAAGTAATGAATAGATCAATTAAATTCAGAGCATGGGATATAAAACATAAAGAAATGGTATATATTAATGATTTATATTGGTTTGAGGAAAATGGAGTTCATGATTTTGAGGGAAGTGGGCATTATTCGAATTATGAATTTATGCAATTCTCAGGTTTATGTGACAATAGTAATAATAAAAATGAAGTATATGAAGGAGATATTATTGAGCAATTTGGATGGAAAGGTGAATACTATATAGTTGAATTTATTGATTGTGCTTTTTATGCAATATTAATCAATAATAATGTTCCTAAATGTTTGCGTACAAAATATATTAAATTAGATGAGATGTATGATTTTCAAGTTTTAGGTAATAAATATGAGAATTTAGATTTTTTAGAAGAAGGAGGAAATTAGTTAATGAGTGAAGTAGTTTATTATAAAGGAACTCTAAAAATGTGTATCAAAAACTATAATGAAACGTTAGAAGAACAATGTAAAAGACTAATGAATAGAGAATTAGATGCTAATTATTATGATTCATATAAATTAATGCTGTTAGATGAATATTATGATAAATATATTATTCATGATGATATTATATATTCTATAGTAGAAAAGAAAACATTAGATCCAGATGGAAGTATTTTTAATATTAGTGAAAATACAGACGGAACAGTTAATTTTGAAGTGAGATATTATAATGGTGGCACTAGTTTTGATGAAACTATTGAGTATGCGTTTGAGAATAAAGAATAATTAATAAAGGAGGATATATAAAATGAGAGAAATTATATTTCGTGGTAAATGTATAGATGATGGCGAATGGGCGTATGGTGATTATTATTCCACTGACGAAATGCCACAAAGAGGAGAAGTAGGGCATTATATTAAAATTAGCTTAAACGAAGAATATAGAGTTATTCCCGAAACAGTTGGTCAATATATTGGATGGAAAGATCAGGATGGTAAAGGTAAAGAAATGTTTGAAGGTGATATTTTTAAAGATTGGTTAGGACAACTAAGTGTTATTGTTTGGAAAGAATTTAGATGGGCATTTGAGACAATTAATGAGCCATCATTTAAATATAGGGCCAATTTTCATAATATAGGTGAAGTTATTGGTAATAAGTATGATAATATTGAATTGTTAGAAAGAGAATATAAATAATGTTTTGGAAAAGAAAATATAGAAAAGCATTTGAATATTGGCAGAATAAAGCTCCTGTGCATCCTATGACATGTGGTAAGGGATGTGGAAATTTAGATTTAGAATATATTGATGAAAATAATATTCTGCATTTATGTTGTAAATATTGTGATTATAAACAACAATTTCTTCCTGAAATGTTTTATGCTCATTATTTACAACATATAGAAGGAAGGAAATTAAAAATCACACCATTTTTCAGATGGTATGATTTATGGGTAGGAGTATTTATTGATACTAAAAATGAAGCAGTTTATATTATTCCATTTCCTATGTTTGGTATAAAAATATGGTGGAAATATAAATCTTTTTAGATTTCCTCAATTGAAAGACAATTTTATTTTATTTTATTTGGTATTAGAAAGGATGCGGTTACAATAACTGAAGAATTTAAACAACAAATAAGTTTATACATAGATTTACTTAATAAAACATTACCTGAAAATACAAATACTCTTGAATTCCATGAATTGAATCATTGGATACCAAATTGTATTGAGTGTCTTCAATTTGCATTAGATAATGAAGAGTTACTAAAAGATAAACCAAGTCTTTTTAATGATGCAGTTGAAACAGTTCATTTGCTATATACATGGATTACAAATCAACCAAGTGGTGATTATGCATATATAATTCTTAGAAAGAAATTTGGTAGAATATATTCTCCTGAAGAAGTAGGCAAGGCACTTAAAAAGTTAGTTGGAAGATTAAAAGAAACAAGAGATGGGGTTGTCGGATATCAAGAGCATGTTAAATATCAAGGGAAGAATTTGAAAAATGTATTAGATGAATTAAGCCAACAGTGGAATAATATGGTTGATGATAATTTTCAAAATATTAGCAGTATAAAAAAACAAATTAAACACTCACGCAACCCACTTGAAATAAAAATGCTAAACAAAAAACTTAATGAATTATATAAAAATAGATAAATTTCAAAAATTGATATGTTGAAGGAGTTGTTATTTATGAGCTTATATTTTAAAGATTACACATTAAAACAAAAACTTGTTGAATATGGTGAATTGTCTTGTAAAAGAAAAGCACTAGAAGCTAATATATTAAATAATCCCAAACTTAAAAATGATAAATTATTTAAATTACTACAATCAGGAGAAGTAAACAATATTGTTGTTTTGTGTGAGTTAGCAGAAATATTAGCGGATCAAGTTGAAAGCATTTAAATTCCAGAATTCTTGGGATTATATAAAATACAAAAATAATATTTATACAGTCTATTGATTTTCTGATTAGTAGGCTGTATAATAGTATCAAGGAGTAAATCAGAGGAGGAAAAATATGAAAAGAAGTGATATGATTAAAAAGGTATCAGATATCTCAGGTAATGATTATGAAAGCATTGACATTATACTAAGCATTATGGAAAAAGAAGGTATACTACCACCAAGAAACCCACACATCACTTTTGCACAGCAAGCAGAACATAAAACATTGCATATTTGGGAAGAAGAATAAATTCCTAAATATTTTTGAAAGGAGAGATTTGCAATAATGAAAGGTATTGGATTTTATCAGTATCGTGGTGAATTGATATTATTGCAAGACAATAAAAAGTGGCAAATCACAAATTATTATGATGTTGAATTCAATACCTTGAATGATGCAAAGAATCATATTGATAAACATTTAGGTGGTTGGTCTGGTAGATGTATTCCTCAAAGATGGCTAAAGGATGAAGAATTAAAGGAATATTATGAAGGAAGAAAACATTTTTAATTAAGAGGAGTGTGTACATAATGAATGATAAAAAATGGATTCAAGATTTAAAAGCAGGAGATAAGGTTGTAATTGAAACTAATAATTATGGTAAAGCAATAACCTCAGTTGTAAAAATTACTCCTAAAGGATTTATTAATACTGAAAGTGGAAAACAATTTAATCCAGATGGTAGCCAAAGGACAGGAAGCACATGGAGTTATTCTTCTCTATCTCAGTTAACGGATGAAGTTTTACTTGAATTTAAGAAAAAAAGATTAGTAACTAAATGTAAGGAAATTGATTTTTCTAAATTGAGTATAGATGATCTTGAAAAGATTTTAAATATTTGTGGTGAATAATCTAAACAAATGTCGCTTTTAATCTCTATTAAAAATTAAAGGAGTGCTTACAATGGATTTTGAAAATGCTAAATTAAGTGAAATTGAAAAATTAGAAACTGAAAACAAATTATCAAAAAATGAATTGTTGGTTTTAGCAAAAGAGATAGGTATAAGTAAAACTACTTATACTAGTCGAAGTAAAATTTATCAAGATATTAAACGTTTTATACTGAATCGTGATATAATAACGAATATTGAATCAACTATAAAAGGTGAATAAAGCAATGTTTTTATTTGCAAAGGAAAGAAGGTAATTATGAAAGAAGCAGATATTAGAAAAAGCAAAGCAAAATGTCCTAAGTGTAGGTTGATAAATATCATAATTTATGAAAAATTTGTTTGTTTCTACTCAAACTTGGGAACAAATAAATGGATTTATAAATCACAACGAAGGGTATATGAATCCAGAAGGAGTTATTGGAATTTTTGGAGAATGTGATTGTGGTCATAAATGGAAATTCAAGTGTTTGCAGATTACAAAACTATTTGTCTAAATAAAAAAATAAAGGAAGTGTGTATATAAATGAAATTAAAAGCGTTTGATATTGATGATGTTTTATATAAGAGTCCTATTTACAATAGGAATTTAAACCTTGCAGAAGTGAAGCAAAAACTTAATCCATATGTTTTACACTATGTAACGGATGACAGTATAGGAATTTGCCTTGAAAATCAAAAGAAAAATATCATAGATGTTTTGAAAGAATATGGTGAAGTAAATACTATAAGTAATTTCATTAATGCAGATATGTTTCTTTCGACTGGTGATCATGGTTGGGATTATATTATGTTGGGTAATTATGAAATCAATGCTGAAGAGGTATGGACGGAGTTTGGAAAAATACTTAAAAAGAATGAGCAAATTTTAATTGACTCAGGAAATCAATTTGATGAAGAATGGAATAAACTTCAAAAATTTGCTTTGAAAAAGATTTTCGATAAAATTGTTAACAATGCGAAGAAAGAAATAGAATATGCAGAAAAAGATTTAGAAAGTCGTGTTGGAATGTATAAGTAAATAGTAAGGGAGTGTTATATAAATGAAAGAAATTAAACCATGTCCATTTTGTGGAGGTAAAGGTGAATTTAGAGATGAAGGAGATTGGGGTTCTATGTGGGTAGAATGTCAGGCATGTGGTGCTGAAGGAGCATGGGTAGATAGGCATGATGGGAAAACAGAAGATGATGCAATTGAGATGTGGAATATGAGAGCGTAATTAAAGGAGGATTTAATTTATGGAAAGATTTTATCATTATGCTTGTTATAAGTCTAAAGATGAAAAATTAATACCAAGAATCAAGATGGCGAAATATATGAGAAAGATGTCGAAAGAATATCCAAATGATACCCATCTAGGAAATAATTTTAAAGAATATTATAAAAGTATTTGTAATAATATTAGAAAATCTTGGAATATTGAAGGAATAATTGCGGTTATATATCACGAAAAAGAAGAATCAGTTTTTGTTTATGAATTTTCTATTAAAGCAGATAATGCTATATTCGTACCTACAATAAAATGGGATGATGAAATTGAAAGATATTATATTGAAATGTAATTATCCCTTCAAAGAATCGTTTGATAGGCATTGGAGGCATCACAATCTTATGGAAATCTTAATAAATACCACTAAAGGAATTAACAAAGAATTACTAAAACTAAATCCTAAAGACTGGTTAAAAATCATGAACACTAATTTAAATGTTGGAATAGTTATTTGTAGAAAAACTGATGAAGTTTTAAAATCTATGGTATACAATGATACTGCTACTATTTATTTTGAATATGAAGATAAGACAATGTTCTATAGACATTATGATATTAATATATCTGATTTAAAATATTATCTAGATACACTTATGGAGCAAGATAATCTATGGTGTATGAATTATATCACATATCTTATGAATCGAAATTTTAGAATCAATGATATTTTAATTTTTAAAAATGGAAAGAAGGGCGTAGTTCTTCCTCCAAAAGAAACATACAGGAGTGGAGTTCATTATAGACTAATTAAGAAAGATGGCAGTTTTGGAGTAAAAGAATTAGCTATGCATAGTGGTAATAATCCAAAAGTAGAAAGGAAGTTGAAACATGTTTAAAGTAATGGAAAAATGTTATGTAGAACATTGTATTGATGGTTCAATGGCTAAACTAGTATATGGAATATTAGAAGATAGTAATGGATATCCGAAGTTTTTGTTTTATGAAAAAGGACAGTGGATTTATCACTCAGTCAAAGATTATGTGCCATATGGGAATGAGTAATTATGAGTTTAATTGATGATGCTTGGGAAACTGCAGAATATATAAACAAACTATTAAATGGTGATTATCGAAAATTAAAAAGAATTTTTGAACATCTTTGTATACACGACATTATAATTTACCATGCATCCAAAGAACAAATGATTGATATTTTCAAAGATATATAAGTTAAAATCATACTTTTAAAATTGAATTAAAAAGGAGAAATTTAAAAATGATAGAAAAACAAATTATGATTCCTAAAACAGTTTATGAATCCACTGATGGGACGCAATTTGATAATCAATATGATGCAGAAAAATGGGACTGTCAAATATATCTCAATAATAATATGACTGATAGATATTGTAGTGTTATGGAAACTGGTTATGGTGTACTCAATTCTAAAGAAGAAGCAAATATTTTAGAAACATTATCAAGAAATAGTCGGATACAAAATGGATTTTATTCTCATTATTTAGATGATAAAGTTGAATTTCCTATTATGGTTAAATTCAGAGAAGAAATGTATGATAAACCGACACAATTAGTGACAGTCAATGATTATAATCGGCTTAAAGAAATGGTAGAAAAATTTCAAGCACTTTGTAAAATGTATGAATCTGTTAATAAGTCGGATTAATAATACCAAAATAAAATTATCCAAAAATCACATTCCCCTATTGATTTTAAAACATTAAATGGATATAATTAGTTAACATATTAAAATCTAGGAGGAATTTAAATGTATAACTATAATGGACAATTATTAGCACGAATCATCAAAGAGCAAAGAGAAAAGTTAAATCTCACTCAAGAAAAAATATCTGCATTAACCGGAATATCTATATTTAAAATTATTCAATATGAAAATGGTGATAATGCCGATATGCCCTTTTATGAGATTAGTATCCTTAGTGATTTATTTTCTGTCACAATTGATTATTTAGTTACTGGTGAGAACCAAATTAATTATGACAGTGATTTAGAGAAAATATTAAGCAAACCTTCAAGACCTTGCTTATGTGGTAATAGTAATTTAGTTGTTGATGCTGATGAAGAATCAAGATTTTTCTATATATTTTGTCCAGAATGTCAGAAGCAAGGATTAAGAGGAAAAGATATAGATGAAGCAATTAAGATGTGGAATAAGGGGGAATGAAGGGAGGAATTTTAATCTAATGACAAAGCAAGAATCATTGGATATTTTAGACAAATGTATTCATAGATTAGAAAATATGACTGAAGAAGAATTTAATAAAAGTTTAGAAGAAAAAGGTTTGTCTTCAAAAGATTATGATGAATATAGTTATAAAAATGATGGTTTCTGTTTAGTATTGTCTCATGAATATATTACAAAGTAGGTAATTAAAGGAGAATTCTTATCATGATGACTAATTCTGAAGCTCAAGCGTATGCTGTAGTAGCGTTGCACAACTTAATTAAAGTGGGAGAAATTAAAATTAGAGACAAGAAAAAGTTTTTGAATCAACTAGATAGTGAAATGTATTATCTGATGGATAATTATTCTGAAGATGAAATTGTTAAGAAAATGGAAAGAATTATGACGAAGGAGGATTTATAAAAATGAATTTAGAACAAGCAATTTCTATAGCATCATTAGCTCACGAAGGACAATTAGACAAAGGTGGGGAACCTTATATATTACATCCTTTAAGAGTTATGATGAAACTTAAAGATTATGATTTAAGGATTATCGCTGTACTTCATGATGTAATAGAGGACTGTGGTTTAACACTAGATGATTTAGTTTCTATTTATGGTGTTCCATTTGAATTAGCACGAATTGTTGATATATTGTCTAGGAAAGATAATGAAAGTTACGATGAATATATTGAACGAATTAGCAAAAATTATAAAGCAATAAAAGTAAAATTAGCAGATTTAGAGGACAATATGGATTTAAATAGAATTAATAACCCAACTCAGAATGATTATGATAGAGTTGCTAAATATGCAAAAGCAAGAGAGAAACTTGTGAATAAATTGTTTAATATTATTTAAAGTAAAAGATTTAATTGAAATTGGAGGAGGAGTAATTTTATGAAATCATGGAATGAAGTTAAAAATGGTATGGTGATTTATATTAAAGATTCAATCGAAGTCTACGAAGATGAAACTGTAATTGGAAATACAAAACCATTTTTAAAAGCACAAATTCATATATGTGATAATGAAAGTGTAGAAGTAATTATTAATGGTGGAGAATTTGATGGCTATGATTTTTATTGGTACGTTAAAACAGATAATCCAGAAGAATTATTGACTAAGGAAGAATATGATTTGCTTAAAACTACCGAAAAGAAAATATGGTTTGAACTTCAAAAATATATAAAGAAAATTGAGGCAATTAAAGAAAAATCAGATGATATTTTAGAAATTAAAAGATTAATTGAGAAGAATCGGTAGGATGAAAGTTCAGTTCGAAGGGATTAGAAAGGGGTTAGATTATGGAGAAATTTGATTTAGCTTCATTTTTATATGGAGGAATCATTGCAACATTGGCGTATATTCTTGTTTCTATTTATTTATTGCCACATAGTTTGAAATAGATAATTGAAGGGAGAGAAATAAATGGCATTATTAAATCTTGAAGAATTATTAAAAGAGGTAGAAGAAACAGATTGTAAACTCCCTCCTCATTTTATTGACGGTGAGGAATACGAGGAGTGGCTTAGAAAAGAATTAATCAAGGATAATAAGTAGCCCCATAAAAACGCATTTCGTTTGGAATTTAGTAGTAGAAAAATTATGTAAATAGAAGTATAATAGGGCATGAGTGAGGTGTAAATCATGCAAAATATTATTAACACCATTAAAATTTCAAATAATCCTAATGAAGTAAAACAAATATTAAAACCATTAAAAATTAAAGAAGTGATTAAAGTAGCAAAATGCTTAGATGTTTGTATTAGAGGAAATGAGAATAAAACTGAAGTAATCGGGAATATTATTTTAGCGATTGTGAAGGAGTGATTATTATGCAAGTAGAAATTATTCACACAAATGAAACAGGGCAATGGCAATGGGCAGTACAATTTGCAGGAACAGATATGTGGTTAAATGCTTTTGAGACTAATGAATTAGCTGTAGAATATTGTGAAATTAACGGCTATATGGTTAAAGAAAATGATTAGAGTTTTAAGGAGGAAATTATTTTATGCATGTAAAAGTTCTTCTCACAAATGAATCTGGCCAATGGTTATGGGCGGTGCAGGATCTTGAAACAAAAGAATTATTAAAAGAATTTATTACTTATCCAGAAGTAGAAAAACATTGTAATGACAATAGATATGAAATTAAACTTTTTGGTAAAAATACTAAGAATATTAAATGTAAAAATAAAATTTATTAAAGTGGTTGACGTATTGATTGATGATATGGTAGAATAGGGTAAGAGAAATTTGAGAGGTGGAATTGTTAATGGATGCGAATGAAAAGTATTATGAGTTTCTTGATAATCTTAGAGAAAGTGGAGTTACTAATATGTTTGGAGCAACACCTTATTTAGTGGAAGCATTCTCTGATTTATCAGAAGTTGAAGCAAGGGAGATATTAGGGAATTGGATGAGAACATTTTCAGATAGGCATCCGGTGTGATGTCTATCTAGTTGGATTGATCTTATAATGAGGGAGGACTAGAAAATGTTTAGAGTAATATTTAAAGGAATTAACGGTGATTGGAATTTGAGTGATGATTTTAATGATATTGAAAAAGCAAGAGAATATAAGGATAGGTTGATTAAAGCGCATTATCAAGGAGATAAAATACACATTATTACAATTGTAGAGTAAAATTAAATTTATTCTTTTATGGTAAATAAAGGAGGGAGATGTCTAATGAAACATTTTGTTTGTGGTGAATATGATGAAAACAATCTTTACAAGGAAGTAAATACTGATAACTTTTTTAAGGAACTAGAGCAATTATATAGAAAATATAACATATCTATTAGTCATCAAGACGGACATGGAGCTTTTATACTTGAAGAATTTGATCAATTTAATTTAGATTGGATTGAATCTGCTGAAGTTCAACCAAGTCTAAGAGATTTATTAAATAGTATTAAAATGTTTAAAATTGGAGACAAAGTTAGAATAATTGATGCTATGGATTCCAAATATATTGGTAAAATAGGTATTGTTGAAGAAGTTAGCAGTCACTCACCTTTATGTTGTAAATTAACGATAGATGGTAAAAGTGGTTCTTGGGCCAGTGCATGGTTATTTAGTTGTTTAAAATTGGCATGAAAGTGTGGTTTTATGTTATAAGCGGAAAGGAATGATAAAAACGATGGAAATGAAAGAATATGATAAAGATTGCTTGGGAAATAGTCAAACAAATTTTATAAACAATGCAGATGTTTATGATAATATTGAAAAGAAATATCTTACAGCAACAGAAGTTATAAAGCTTCAATTATTAATTCATCCTTTAGACAGCACTGTTTTTAGATTTATTAATAACGAATTAATTAGGGACGATAGGTATAAGTATTCAAGTTATTGAAATTGGAGGAATTAAATTGACAAATTTTGAATTTATCACTCAAGAGCAAAGAGAGATCATTGAAATGGTTAAAGAACTATCTGAGGAACAACGAGTAGATATATTACATTCTTTTTGTTATCATTGTGGAGACTATACTCCTGATTATAATTGTCAATGTAGTAATGATGAGTAATTAAAATTTCTGTAATTAAGAAAAAGGTGTAGGTAATTGTATGTTTGATTGGGATAAAAATATAACTGATTATGAAGATATACAAAAGATTGAAAAAGTGTTATCAGAAAAGTATAATAATGATTGGGTGTGTATTTTAAATTACAAAGAAGTTTAGAACATGAAAAAGTAATTTTAATTGGGCTTGGAGGTTATATTATGAAACTAAAATGTATTGATGGAGTAGTTCGTGAGTTCGTTCCTAGTAATGATAAAGGTAGATATCATGAAGCATATTGTGTACATTGTGGTTATGAGTTTGGAGTACATGATACTGCAATATTAAAGCCAGAATTTAGAAAACATATATGTAAAGTTGTGGACAAAGAATTAAATGAAAAAGAAAAGAAATGTGTTGAGGCGTTGATTAGACAAACTAATAACAATTTATTTCTTAAATATAAATAACATGAACATCTAGTTTTAAAGATTAGGAGAGGTGTATTTTTTTTATGAAAGATGCAACAAGTATTATTAATGAAGTAAAAAAATCAATATTCCAAATGCAGGGGTTAAGGCTCTTGCTAAAGAAGCATGGGATGATTCAGATTTCTGTATTATGGATGATGAGTTTTGTCGTCAAACATATCGTCGGGAATGTCCTGATCGCGGTATTTGTCACAAACCAAATTTCATGTTAGCTTGTTTAGCAACAAGGTGGAATAATCAATTGGGTGATATAGCAGTTAGAATATACAATAACAGTAAATAAAGTAAAGAAAGAGGTTTAGATTTATGGATATCAATGGAATAAAGGGAAAAATCGAAGAAATGTTAAAAGAAGCAAAAGAGATAGCAAATAAACCTTTTAAAGATTCAATATACCAATTTAAAGATATTAAAGTTTATACATTAGAAAAGGTTTTAGATTTATTTGACAAATATGAAGAAAAATTACTTTAAAACGAGGATTTTATTTGAGAATGGAGAATATTTATGAAAAACTTAGAAACTTATAAGTCAGATTTGGATAAATTGAACCAAATCAAAAATTATATTCAGAATTACAAAGTGGTCTACAAAATGGGTACTGGTTAGAGCAATTTAATACTTTGATTGACGAATATACCGAAGGGTTAAAAAGTGGAATTGACTACGAGGAACGTAAAGGAGTGAATTGTTTAACATGTGGTCATTCAAGGTCTATGCTTGCAACAAGAGGAATTAATGGATTCGATCAATTATTTTGTGTTTTAAAACAAAAAAAAGAAGTTTCAGAAGATGATCATTGTGATGATTATAATTAACAAGATAAGAGAGGGCGAATGATTATGTTAAATTCAAAAACACATAATAAAACAGTTATTGAAATGTATAAAGGTAAGACATTTATCGAAACTAATATTAAATTGTTTACAGAAATTAATGATGAGTTAAAACAGAAGCTATTTAGCAGAATTGATTTGGTTGAAGAAATTTTAAAGAATATAAATATTAAAATAGAAGATATTATCATGGACAGTCTTGAAGAAAATACAGATATTGCTGAAATTAATTCATCTATAAGAGGTAAGTTACTTTGAAATACTCAATTCGTAGGATTTAGAAAGGAGAAAATTAACAATGCAAATTAATGACTTAGTTGGCAAAACCATTAAATTTATTAAATTACCTAAACAATATAGTGGCGATAGAATTCAAATAGTTTTTGAGGATGATACATTATTCATAATTGATGCAAGTGGATTTGATTCTTCATTAAATTACGTAATTAATCCTAAAACTTGCTATGATTGTATACAAAGAATTGGCGAAGAATGCGGTATTGACGGTCGTGAAATTTATCATGATAATGAAATATGTAGTTCTTTTGATGAATCTTAAAGAATTATGTTTATTATTTACATTAAATTTTAATAATTATGTTTAATTAATATAATAAATAATTATTTGACTTTACAACTCATTACATGCTATAATGAATACAGAAATAAATATTTAGGAGTGATGATACATAAATGGCTAAAGCAGAAAAAAGCATGGTTCAAGTTATTATTACGATAATTTTAGGATATGGTTCACTTATTATGGCATGTGTAAATGAATTTTATTATCATAAACCATTAGATGCTTTAGTGTTTGTATTTATTATTAATGCAATGTTTTTAAGATCAATTAGTCAGAAATTAAATAAGCGAACTATATTATATAAATAAATTTGTAATTCATAAAAGCACAAACCATGTAAACCGCATGGGAGTAGGGTTTCTGAAATGGCAAAATAGGTTGAAATGATCTTTTTATTGGATTGGAAAAATAATGCTTGACACAAATCAATAAATAATGTTATAATAAAACACATGAAAGGTTTAAAACATTACATAAATTAAACACCGAAAGGATGTGAAACTGGTTATGGGTAGAGGGTTTTGTCCTGAGTGTAGGGAAAGGGCAGAGAAGGTATTTTTAGATTGGGATAATATTAGAGAGGGAGAATTGGCAAGATGAAGAGTAAAAATAATATTTGTAATAAACTTGTTGAGTTGATTAAAGAAAGAGATAAAATTAATATAGATATTAGGTTTTGTATTGATCATCAACATCATCATAGTTATGGTA